>Ga0214544_1001314_pt1 | contig 50972 bp, 23 predicted proteins | sample CNSS3metaG_FD_160074 | JGI IMG/M metagenome (GOLD analysis project Ga0214544, IMG submission 160074) | Root nodule microbial communities from cowpea collected in UCLA plant growth center, Los Angeles, California, USA - CNSS3 | ecosystem: Host-associated > Plants > Roots > Nodule | place: USA...
TCTCCAGTAATATAAATAGGGCGATGGTTGAAAAGAGGATCGAGCTGAAGAAAGTTGGTTATGGCAGCAAAGAGGTGTTTGGCAACGGTGTTTTGATCTCTTGGGATCTCTTGTGGGGTTGAGGCCAAACTGAAGCCAGATCCAATGGGACTATCAAGAAAAAGAAGGCCAAAAATTCTGTTCCAAGAACCAGGGTTGGGGTGAAGGGTGAGGGATTGGGTGACTCGCCATGGTCCAAGCTCGTAGAAGTTGCCAAGCATGGAGGAGCAGCCAGGGCCACCTTGGAGCCAAATCAGAAGTGGGGTTTGTGAGAGTGGCAAAGTGGTGTTTTGGGCTTCATAGAAAGCGTAGAAAATCGCAGAAGCAGAAGTAGGACTGATTGGTAGGTAGCCATACCTGCTGGGGAGGGCTTCTTTCGGGAATGAATCGCTTGATTGTGATGAAAAGAGTGGGAAGTGAAAGAAAGAGATGCAGACGAAGAAAAGGGTGAAGGAGACTGATGAGGCCATCTTAAGGGTTGACCGTGTGAACTTGTGGATGATAGCTATGAATGGCTAATAAACGATCAGACAGCATTCTTAAAAGTAAATAAATTAAACACATAAACGAAATGATAAATAATTACTTGGGTATCAAATAAAAATATATTTTAATTTCAATGTAATAAAAAAAGTTATAATTTTTATATAAAAATTTAAATTTTGTTAAATTGATTTAAACTTTATTAATACTTAAATCTAATTGTTATGATAGGTTCAATGTCGAAGGAGTAACTAGGTCATTAGTTAGTGGCTCATTTTGGGATATGGTTATTTATTGAACATTATGGTGAGAGGGAGGTAATAATAGTGGGAGAATATTTTTAAATGATCGCAATAGAAGCTGGATGAAGTAAAAGGAAAACACATGAATGATTTAAATGATCAGATTTCTATAACTCTTGGTTAGAATAACATTTTGACTCCCACCAACATTTTCAGCTAAAACAATTTTCTGCAAAGTAGGCGCCCCAACCTTAGGATGAAGTTATGTATAATCAAAACCTTTACCCATATTATATGCACAAGTGAAAATAAGATAAAGTACAAAAGAATGCTAAAAGGAAATCATGCCATATTAAAGTTTTATCCAAAAAAAACAAGTTACAACATCTTGACTTAGGCTTGCTTGCTTATTACATGATGAAGGCATTTTATTATCTCAATATTTCTGACCTCTTCAATAATAACTAAATATTCAGTGATGGATTTGAATTTATTTGGCCTTTTCTAGTAGAAGGAAAACCAAGGTATGTGACTGAGACAGAATAGTAAAGATTTTTAGACATCCTTGGATAAACATTTAATATTAAAGAATTTGTGCTTAAAATTCTTAAAGGACGACATATAAATAGAAGAAAAAAAACATATTAGGCACCATTTAATGATACCTAATCAACTTAAGAATCATGCTTTAATTGATAGAAAAACATGAATTTTTTTTATAGTGAGGCACTATCGGGAACACAAGAAAACGAAAATCTTAAGTGTAAATATAAAATAATGATGAGACTTAATGTAGCACAAGTTGAATTAAGCTAATGATTACACTTATGTTTAACACCTAATTAATATCCACTATTGATTAAGACATGGATAACCCTGAATTACAGAGAGACACATAAATAATTACTTGAGACGTTTTTTAATTTAAGAAAAAGACTAGATACTTGGATGAGGCCGAAGTTAAGGAAAGATGGGTTGGGCACAAGTTAGGCCCAAGGCAGAACGAAAGAAATTAAATCCACTTCGGATCAAGTTAGGTTTGTCCATGTTAGGTCAAGTCAATGTGGATCCACGTCGAATTGAGTTGACTAAGGTCTAAGTTGACTCAAGTCCACATCAACTTGAGTTAGCTAGACTTAGGTTAGGAAAGGTCGAATTAGAGCAAAGTCATGTAGGTCACGTCAGATTGAGACAAACCCAAGTCAAGTTGGGTTAAGTTGGACTCAAGAAGGTTAGGTTGGGTTAGGCGATGAGTCAAATTGAGTTAGGCTAGGTTCAAGTTAGGTTGAGATACATCCAGTTAAGCTCAAATGAGTTTTTATCGACTCTGGTCAAGCTTATATTAGACTCAATACTCAATTAGGTCAAGTACAGGTCAAGATGGGTTGAATCGAGACAAACTCAAGTTAAGCTTGATTAGGGTAGACAAGACTAAGTTTATGTTAGGAAGAATTAGGTCAACCATAACTCAGGATTAGTTCATATTGATTTGGGCATATTTGAAACCATGTTAGATCAAATTCTGATGGATTAAGCTGAAATAAAATTAATTTAAACATAAATTTAAATCTAATTTAAAAAAATGGATTCAATCTAATTTAAATTAAATTGATTGTAAATTGATTTTAGATCTAATTTATTATCTTATTAGATGTACCAGATCTGAATTGGATTTTAAAAGTCCAATTCATTGTCACTACTGGTTACACCATTGAAACAAATATAGAAGTATATTAGTTTTGGATAGCAGGAGACGAGGATCGAAAGAAGTTAGTTGATGAGGTGAATTAAGCAAAAATAATTTGTAGCAATCGACGATGTTGTTGAGTTCATTTTGTGTGAAATGGTCATTCATGTGGTTGAACGCCACCAACTTGCATCCAATTCTAACCTTTCTGTTCACTCTCATCACTGTGCTATGGTTGCTACAGTGGTTCAGGAATTCAACCAATGAAGCATCATCTCCTTTGCCTCCAGGTCCTACAGGTCTTCCATTTCTTGGCTACCTTCCCTTTCTAGGAAACCATCCCCACCTCAAATTTCACAAGCTGGCACAACTCTATGGACCCATCTACAAGCTCATGTTGGGAACAAAAACAATCGTGGTGGTTAGTTCACCCTCTCTGGTGAGAGAGATAGTGCGTGACCAAGACACCATATTTGCGAACCGGGAGCCTCTCATTGCTGCATTGGTTGCCTTGTACGGTGGCACTGACATAGCCTCTTTGCCTCACGGTCCACAGCGGAGGAAGGCTCGCAAGATATTGGTACGTGAGATGCTCAGCGGCACCAACATGACTAACTCTTTTTCTCATAGGAGAGTGGAGATTAAGAACTCCATCAGGGATGTGTACCAAAACAAAATAGGGTGCCCCACAAACGTTGGCGAGTTGGCTTTTCTAACAGCTACAAATGCAATAATGAGTATGATTTGGGGTGAGACTTTGCAAGAAGAAGAAGGAGTTGCTATTGGGGTTGAGTTTCGAGCCGTTGTGTCAGAACTTATGGTGTTACTAGGGAAGCCAAATGTTTCGGATCTTTTCCCGGCTCTGGCATGGTTAGATTTACAAGGAATTGAGAGAAGAACCAGAAAGGTGTCCCAGTGGATTGATAGGCTCTTTGATTCTGCCATTGAAAAGCGAATGAATGTGACTGAGAAGGGAGAAAATAAGTCAAACAAAGATTTCCTGCAGTATCTTTTGGAGCTTACAAAGAGTGATAGTGAGTCAGCATCAATGACCATGAAGGAGATCAAAGCAATTCTCTTAGTATGTTTTCGAGACAACCTCTCTCTAACTTGTTTAAGATTTTTAACATGTATCATGATTATCTTATCACTAATCTCATGAGCAAAAAACTGTGTTGAAGGGCTTTGAAATCCAAGTTATAATTGGTTGTGTGTGTAGGATATAGTGGTGGGTGGAACAGAGACAACATCAACAACATTGGAATGGGTGGTAGCGAAGCTGATGCAGCATCCTGAGGCAATGAAGAGAGTTGAAGAAGAGATGGATACTGTAATAGGATTGGACAAGGGTATTGAATCAGAATCCCAATTGTTGAAATTACAGTACTTAGAAGCTGTGATAAAGGAAACACTTCGTTTGCATCCTCCTCTTCCCTTTTTGGTACCTCATTGCCCAAGTCAAAGCAGCAGTGTTGGTGGATATACCATTCCAAAAGGTGCACAGGTATTGTTGAACGTGTTGACAATACAGAGAGACCCTGAGATTTGGGAAGATGCATTAGAATTTCGACCAGAGAGGTTTCTGAGTGATGATGGGAAGTTGGATTACTGGGGCAACAAATTTGAGTATCTTCCTTTTGGATCTGGAAGAAGAATCTGTGCAGGGCTACCTCTAGCTGAGAAGATGATAATGTTTATGCTAGCTTCCTTCTTGCATTACTTTGAGTGGAGATTACCCAGTGGAACAGTGCTTGAATTTTCAGGAAAATTTGGCCTTGTAGTCAAGAAAACCAAGCCACTGGTTCTTATTCCAAAGCCTAGACTATCTAAACCACAACTCTACATATGATGTTGCTATGTAGGTTCAATGCATTCTATAGCAGTTATAATAAGATTTGTTAGTTGGGTTCTGCTACTGCATAAGAAAATGAATCCAATAGTGGTTATTTTAAAGCCTAGACTATCTAAACCGGACAATAATGCTATGCATGCATAACTATTGTAATAAGCAGCAATCTAGTGTTTCTTGTCAAAGTTATTTTAATTAAATAATTTAGTTCAATTTTTGTATTATTATTTCGAAGTGTGAAATGATTGTCTTTGTTGATAAAATAGTCTTTTCGGTTTAATATTTACAATGTAAAATTTTGTTGGTTCAAAATACCACAATTTATCACTCTAACTATCTCAATGGAAATATAATTCTTGTTTTATTTAAGATTACTACTAAACCATGGCAAGACATCATAGTGGCGCCATTTTTCTATGAAATTACTGAAATAAACAAATTTAAAAACAATTACAAAAATGAAAAATTCATGCTGGTATAGGATGACTTTTATAAATATTAAGGTTGTATAAGGATGTTTATACGGTTACACTTTTAAAAAAATATTTTAATAAGTAAAAATTGAGCTTTGCCTACACTTTTTGTGTGTTATCTTGTTTTAATATAGGAAAGATACTTTAATCCACTTTTTTTGACCCATTTTTAATTCATTTTTAATCTACCACTCCACTCAATATTAGATCATCATATCACATCACTTAAAAAAAATCAAAATAAATAATCTAATAATGATTAAAATACTGAGTTAAAAATAGATAAAAAAGATGAGATAAAATATCATTTTCTTTTAATATATATTTGGCAAAGTAATTATAACATTTGATATAACATTCCAAATTTAATAGAATATCCCTAGATTTTATTAAGATACAAAGATATTATTAAGATACAAAAATTTATTGCAGAACAACTTATAGGAAACTTTCGATCAAAATTTTGCAAACACTGCAAAATTTCAAAAAATTCATTACATATTAATATTTGTTATCTTTTTATTTACATTTTTTACTTTTTAGTATATTTATATATATATATATATATATATTAAATTATCTATAATAATATATAAAAAAAATTTATCTTTTCATGTTTATATTTTCAAATATTAATTTTATCCTTTAAAATATAATTATTTATTAAATCTTTAAAAATTAACCATTACTTTTATAATTTTTTTTAAAAAATAATCTATCTATATTTATTTATCAGTAATTATTCTCTTAACTTTTTTATATATTTTATTTCATTTTTAATAAATATAATTTTATTTTATATATTAATTAAAAAACGTTATTTTATGAAGACATAAGTGGCGTTAGTTATAATTAATAAAGATTTTTAAAAACTATAAAGTTTGTTTTCAATATTTTCATATATGTCAATTTTGACAATTTTAAATAAAAATTGCACCGGTGCTTTTGCCACTGAACCACTCAATCAAATTTAGTAAAAAGTGCTGTGTTTGTTTCCGATTGATGAAGCACTGAGATGAAGTGTTGTGGTGTTTCCGATTGCAAAAAGAAAGAATCAGAAGTAAAGGTTCAAAATATTTGTATAACTTTTTTATAATATAAAAAAATATATCCCTCCTTTGAAGAGAAACAGAAACAGAAACAGAAAAAGAAGATTGTTGGGATGTTCTGTAATGGCGTTTGGAGGCGGATTTGTGGAGAAAAGGCATGGGAAGGAAGGAAGAAGGAGAATGGCAAGGAAGGACAGAGTCTTCCGAATGACCAAAATCCGAAATCCAAGAGCCACCCACAAAGCACAAAATCCGTACTATGATGCCATGTTTTTTATGTGAAGGGCTTGAAAGGCAAGGCACCCTGTAGAGAACCTACAGGTTTTTCAGAGCCATAGTTAAACAATGCTCCCCCCATATGCCTCAGCCCTCATCTTGAAGAAAACAGACACAAATTTTAAAAAATTTTCGTCAATGCAGGAACAAAGCACAGCTGCTACGATGGCCAAAATGAAAAAAACCCTAACCAAGATCTAAGCTACTCTCTGTATTTATAGTGCATTAGGGTATGTTGTTGAAGTTGTAAAAGGAGCGGGACTATCTCCTATTGGGTTTGGACCAAACTATGTACCCAAGCCCAGGTTTATATTCAAGTATCGTTATTGCTTCCTGCACCCTGTCATTTTCCTCCTGCACCCTATACTTTTATTTAATTTTACTTTTGCCCTTGAGAAATGTATTACAAACTTGTCTCTACCCAGGAGACATAGTGAAGGTTTTGTGTGGTTGTACCGCTGGTAAAGATGCTTCATTTTCTCCAAAGAAAATGATATTTTGACACCATTTTTTGACTTTTGACATGGCACATGTTGCATTTTGAAAAATAATTTTTTTTTATTTTTGTTAAGTGTTGACTAGGTGCATTGTTATCCACGGTGGCAGAACAAAAATTTGATGTGTTTATTTGGTTGGGTTTCAATTAGAAGAAAACAAATGAAAAATCTAGGTCATGATACTTTATCGTTTTCATTCATCCATCACGATCCTCTACCATTTTCATTAATCCATCGTGTGTGAAACAATCATACCTCTATGTTCGTTTAAATTGAAGGAAGGAGAGGAAAAACCTAGTTAGCATATGTACACCCTGGCGACCAGACTTCTGTTGACCTAGCTGATGCTACTCATTGTGTTGATCTGGGGCAGATAGATCATGAAGTCATCCTGCCTCAGGCCGATCTGAAACCTACCTCGATGTTGGGCCAGCAGACAACTGACCTATGAGCTGGGCCAAACTACGATCGACCTCGATGTTGGGCCAGCATATAACCGACCTGTGAGCTGGGCCGATCTCGAGCTGAACTGAGAGTATAATTTGCTGGGCCAATATGCGACCAAACTATGTGTTGGGTTGATCTAGGACCGACCTACGTACTAGGCCGATTTCAAGTGAACTAGTGTATTGGGCTGATCTACAACCGACCTATGTGTTGGACCGACTTATGGGGGATATTTTTCCTTCAAACCGCATCACCTTCTCTCTATGTAACGGGCACACAACCACGTTCCCACCAGATTCGGCATCCTCAACAACATTCCACCATCATAGGGTAACCGAACTAAGGACGAGAGGTGACCGATATAAAACAAGCATCATACTACGAAGAGGGGGTAGACATTTTCGGAGAGAAAAAAGAGAGAAAGAGAGATATTATCGAGTATCTGGCAAAGAGGCCGAGTTACGACCAGTGTGCACCTCGGATTCCCCTTTTTGCAAGAACAGCATCCATCTTTTTCATTTGTCCTTGTTCTATGAACAAAAGATATATGTGAACGAAATTTTATTGACAAAGAAAAAAAGTTGCATTGATCATGATAGCATGAAGACAATTAATGGAAAATCTTTTGCTACATACCAAGTGGCTTGCTATGCTTTAAGATCGTTGGCAAATGATGAAGAATTCATTGATACAATAAAAGAAATTAGCGAACTTGCCTCTAGAAATCGACTCAAAAAGTTACTTGTTACTTTGTTAATCATGAATACAATGTCAAAGCCAAATGTGGTTTGGGATTCAACTTGGAAGTTGATGGCAGATGGGATTTTATATAAAAAAAGAAGAAGAAAATAGTTGAACCTACCGGGTACTAACTTTAAATCATTTGCAATTAAGTGTTTGTTTAAATGCTTATATCATATGTCTTGAAATTAGAGAACACGATTTACATAATCTTTGTCTTCTAGAAGTAGAAGAACTTTTTATTTTGAATAGTACATCGTTAAAAGACTACAATTGTCTTCCTCAACTTGATCTTTCAAATTCAATGAAATTGTAGGAGAGGCTTATTATTGGTGAATTGAATTATGATGAAGAAGAGATGGAGAATCTTTATCAATCTTTATTCCAATCACTTACTCATGAGTAACTACATGGTACAAAGAGATCATGACAACAATACATTTAGATATAGGACGTTTCTTTTTCTTATATGGTTATGGTGCTACATGTAAGACTTTTTGGTGGAAAATTTTGTCAACTGCTATTAGATCAAAAGGAATGATTGTCCTAAATATAGTTTCAAGTGACATTGCATCATTATTGCTTTTTGGAGGTAAAAATGTTCATTCTACTTTTTCCATACCATTGACAATCATTGATGAATCAACTTGCAACATCAATCAAGGAAGTCTTCGCACTAAACTATTGATAGAAACAAAACTCATTATATGGGATAAAGCACCTATGATGAATAAGTTATGTTTTGAAGTTTTTGATAAAACCTTGAGAGATATTATATGCTCTAATAGTGAAGATAATGTTGAAAGACCATTTGGTGGAAAATTTGTGGTGTTAGCGAGTGATTTTAGACAAAGTTTGCCTATAAAGGGATATTGTGGAGTCATCAATAAACTACTCTGATTTGTGACAACATTGCATAGTTCTAAAGTTTTCAGAAAACATGAGAATAAGGACTACAATTTCAAATGGGAGTGCAACAAGTATAAAGATTTTGTTGATTGGATTCTACAAATCAGAGATGGACAAGGATTTAAATGAAAATGGTGCAGACAACATTTTTATACCACCAAATCTTTTAATTCAATAATCTGAAACTCCTTTACTTTCTTTAGTGAACTTTGTTCATCGTGGTCTATTGCATAATATCATGAATCCTAATTACTTTGACGATGATGTTATACTTTGTTCTACAAGTAAGTATGTTGAACAGGTAAATGACTTCATTTTATCTTTGATACTTAGTGAATAACAAACGTATTCAAGGTTAGACACTTCTTGCCAATCTGATGAAGATCAAGAAATTCAAGTTAAATGGTTCACTCCAAAGTTTCTCAATGATATTAAATGCTCAAGGATTCCCAATCAGTATTAAATTGAGAGTTGGCGTGCCTATCATGCTTTCAATAAACATTGATCAAGTAAATGATCTTTGTAATGGTACAAGATTGGAAGTCAATGATTTGGGAAAGAATGTTATTTATGCTACAGTAATAACAAGAATGAACTTAACTCTTTTGATTCAACCATGCTTTTCAAGTTTTAAAGGAGGTAATTTTCTATATGTCTATGCTTTGGAATGAAAATAAACAAAAATCAAATGCAAATTCTCTCTAAAGCTGAATTTTATCTTCCTCGTCATGTAGTCACATATGAACAATATGTAGCAGTTTCTAGAATGAAACAAAAAATTGAAAATACTAATTTTGAATGAAGATGAAAATAACCACTACAACTATAAATGTGGTTTACAAAGAAACATATAAAAAAATTTAATAAAAATTATACAAATTAATCTTACATTATTGTGATTAAATGTAATAAGGTTTTATTTATTTTATATGTACATATGACAATGGACTTCCCCATAATAAAATTGAGAAAACAATTGTATATGAAGTTCATCATAGATACAAGCATAGATATTTAAAAAATTGAACCTTCGTATTATAGAAAACAATGATTATTACCATTTGTATTCATGATTGAAAAAACAATTGTATATGGATGTTCATCAAAGATACATACATAAATATTTAAAAAATTGAACCTTTATATTGTACTAAACAATGATTATTACCATTTGTATTGATAATTGTTAATGTTAAAGATTGTCGCATTGAACATAAACATTATGATATTAATGTCCCTTATTTTGAATCATATTGTAATATACATTTTTCACTTCTTGATTTACTTCTAAAAAATAATATTAATAATTACATGAGTCAAAATACTACTTTCTAGCAAAGCAATGGCATGTCAAAAAAAAAAACAAAAATCAAAACATTTTGTTATGGATGCCACTTAGACATTGCTTTCATTTTTTAAAACTTTTCTCGATGACAATTCATTATATTAAAAACGTAGCAGATAGGTGACATTGCGAAATGACACACTTTAACAACAAATTCTCAAAAGCAAACTTATGTTGTAAAATAATAATTAAGTGATAAAATATGTAGCTTAAGGCAATATAAAAATAACTCATTGACTACAAGTTCTTCAATATAAACATTTGAGTAATAATAATAGTTTAAAGATTCTTGTATTTAAAATAGATATTGAGGTCAAATTAAAATACATATTCTCTCCCTCCCAAAAGCTTAACCAAGCATTTTATAGTTCAAATTAAAGCCCATTTACAAGACTGCAAACCTTTTTCATGTATCAGAAAAGGCCCTTACTTGAAAGTAAAACAAAAATTAATCATAGAATTTGAACATAGAAAATGGAATGGCAGATCACATTTATATAGATATATTCAACACAATACAACATATTATAATTAATCAATTAGATATGTGTCATACATGTTAAACAAAGCCTTCCGAACAAGAACCATGGCCATTCTCTGCTATCAATATGCAAGCTTTAGTAAGCAGCCAAACCAAGTAGACATCATATCTAACATCGATTCCTAAAGACTAATCTTCAACAATGGATTCACCTGCTATTCACCAGCATTGACCAATATTGGCACATCATTGTCATACTTAAACAAAATTAGTAACACAATTGTTTCAGTCAATAGCTGTAACCGTAGCCAGTAAAGGCCTTCGAACGTGACATCAAATTTCAAAAGATTCATATTTTAGAAATGGTCTTTGCAGGTTGAGAGGGCCAATCACAAATAACCTTATTCAACTATTAGTGAGAACAATAAAAAAGAGTTGAAAGAGAAAAAAAAAACGAACCCAAATGACATTAATTAGTCATAAACTTTTGTTGTTCGCCAACTGCATGCTGATATTGCAAGTTCACACGAACAATCTCCACGAGGGCATAGGCCGAACTTATGAGAGCACAAAAAATGAGATTAACAGTCCAGCATGTGCTAGACTATTGAGTATGCGACAGAAGTCACAGAAATGGTCATAATATGTGGGGTTCTAAAGTTGCAGAATCTATTTGGAGAACAACTCTGGTCAGGCAATCAGTGTTGACAACAACTAGTGCCGCTTTCACCTAGGCATCATATGAAGTATTTAGTAGAGTAACTCATGATTATGTCATTTTCAATTAACCAATAAATAAAAAAAACTACCATATAAAACTGAGGATACAACTCCCTTAATTAAAGTTGTAAAATTAATCAGAATATTTGCTCTGCTAATTTAGGAAACACCCAGATATCGAATATTCTATTCTTGGCCCCATATCCAACAAATCCCAACCAAAGTGTGATGGCAGGGCACAGATAGCACAAATGCCTCATTATGAAAGAATGCGAAATAAATTGAGACGTGTGATCAAGAAAGGGGTTGAGGGTAAATAAATAATTCAATTACTTTTCTACAAAATCTCCCAAAATGGAGAAGCTGGGCGAACCTAAACTTAGACAACTTTTCTTTTATGACTTATTTCTTTAGTATTCTAGCAAGTATTGCCAATTCAACATGCCAATGACAGAAGTTTCCATTTCCTCCTGCTAAATATAGAACTACATTCCAGGTTCCTTTCTTCAAACCCAAGAAAGGCTCCAACACGAGCATATTTCTGTGTAATGCTCGCAGTAGCATGCTCTTTCACTAACAAACATGGCGAACATCTTCAAATATAATTGAAGGTTTAAATACATTTTTGGTATGAATCACTTTAATTTTGGTTTTTGATCCGTATACTTTAAAAATTAAGTTGTTGGTACTTATTCTTTCAAAAATTTCGTTTGGTCCCTACTACAAACAGTATGCCAAAAGATGTCTTGTAGGGTACAACCATTTGGACCAATGTCTGGTGTACTCGAGAGACCAAAACCCAAGTAGAAAAAACTATAAGAATAAATAAAACTAGGTACCAAGGTCTTGTTTGATGAACTTCTAATAAGCAGTTATGAGAGAAGAAAATAAAAGTAAGCGAACTGAATTTCTACAAGTTTAAATCAAATAATGAACCTCAATTTTTGGAAAAGTTGGATGCGAGAGCTTCTATAAAAATTGTGAGGCACGAATTTATTTTTCTTATGGAATATGGAAGAAGTTTAATCCCATTTTTCTTCACCAATAAATTCTAATTGAGAAGTTTATCCAAACTAGATGCAAAACCTAAACTTGTAAAACTATAAGGACCACAAATCAAACTTATTAAGTATAGGGACCAAAACCAAAATCAAGACAAATGATAGGACCAAAAATATTAAGACCATAATTGAATTGTCCCAAAAGAAGTCAGAAAGAAGCTCAATAATATTTGACTCCACCATCCCATAAGGCTTTTTCTGGACATTCCCTTTATTTCTTACCTTTTCTTTACCTTTCATGACAGTTACGTTGTTGCATCATGGTCAATCCAGATTCCAGCTATTTTATCATGGAAGCTTCTTCCTCTTCTCTTTTTTTCTTTTGAATTTAAGTTTCTTAAACATATCACTTGAAGCCCACACCAAGTTTCACCTCTTTGACCTTGCAACAGTAGGAGGGACAGTAGCCTCTAGCTCAATTCCCAACCTCTAAGAAGTACCCCATAATTCCAAGTATTCTCGTTTGATTCTAAACTTTTTCCTTTCATGATAATCATTCATTTAATGCACTCTCCTCCAATGAGCATCAAGATTATCTCCTTGGCTTTGGCCTCATTTTTCTCAGTTTCCTTGTCTTCATTTATCTGTAATGTAGAAAGGCCAAAGCGAAACTTAGTTCTGATATATACCTTGGACTTCTATTAGATATTGCAAATCTGTTGCAAATTTCACTTTTAGATAGGAAGTATTCAAGTTGATCTTAAAACTTTTACTATACCGGATAAGTTGCAAATTCACCAGCAGATCTTTCATCATTTGCTAATACAGAAATTTAATATAGCCTCAGTGATTAGATATAGACTGAACTCAATTAAGAACAGATTAATGTAAAAGGGAGTACTAATTTTAGACAACAGAAAAATGTTGAGGACGTATTATCCTGACCCATTGGTAAATTCTTAACATGTTATCAATTCTAAAGAAAGAGACAATATAGAGTTTAAGGCAGACAGACAACTGTGAAGAAGATAATATTTTCAATGCATTGTGAACTGAGGACAATGGTTAGTGCCTAATATGTGCAGCTCACTGCAACGTTCAAAGTAAAAATCTTGTTTAGACAGATTTCAGGGAATATGGGTTTGTGTAGAGGGAGCATGTGCGCCACATATAGCAGTGATAATTATATAGAGCTTAAAAACCAATTTTTAAAAAGAAAAGGACAACCTGGTACTCTAAGCTATAAAGCTCGTGAGGGGAAGGAATGACCAGACACATTATGGATTGAAGACAGCCTTGCAACAGACTAATTCCATGAATTGAACCTATGACCTCCTAGTCACACTTCAACAACTCTAACTGTTGCACCAAGGCTACCCTTTCTCTTAAAAGGTTACTTAAAATAAACCATCTTACATCAAGATTAGCATTAATAAAAGTCAAATCCAAATAGGTCAAAACATCAACAAAGGCAAGACCCAAACAAAGCATGTAAAAATGGAAAATCCTCATGCTGAAAACAAAAAGCATATCAACAATAAATCCTTTTTGTTCACTCTCTCTCCCTCTCTTTCACACACATGTACACACTTGTCCAGGAAGGTCTTTTCTTAATTTACATTGGCGAGATTTATGTACAGCATCATAATGTGCATACTTTGATATATTTATGGTGAGAAAAAAATACAATTGTAAGAAACTCTCAATTTACCGTGTGAACTCACCTAATCATTTGTCTGCCTTTCCCTGGCTCTGTAATGAACCTATGTGACAATTAAGATGCAAAAATTTGTTGTTCATTGATTACCAGCTAAACTTTTTTCTCACCAAGGAAACTAAAGAAGAAGCCCATTTTTTCAGTATCTCATTCGATCAGAATTTTTTTAACAGTGTCAGATAATTTAGTTTCATTTTAGTATTTTTTTCCCTATCAAACACTAATAATGAGAAAAATCAATATCTTTTTTATATTTATATGCAATAATTTAGTAACAAGACAGGTAATAAACAGAGCAGGCACATGAGCTGCACCAAGACATTCAAGAGAAATATAAAATCATAGCTGGGCTTTCACCTTATGATTAAGCTTTTGAGAGATGTACTTGTCAACAATGTTCAGTTCTAATTCCCAGATCAACACAAGCCTGAAAATAAAAATGAAACTAATCAAATTTAAATCCAGATAGCGTGCAATACAAACTTAGCACCACATACTACAAACAAGACACAAAAATACACAAGGAAGATTTGATATCATAACTCTCGAGAAGAAAAATAGATTTACTATACTTACGAAACAACTCTCCAATCTCCATCGCCTGCAGTTCAGTAGATTCAGTCACATTTTAGACTGACAGTGTTTTCAAGGCCTCGATCATAGAATCAAATTATGCTTCCCTTGCAGCCTCTAAAAATTGGCTGTTATTATCCATTATAGAGAAACACGCATAAAACTCTCCAGGATTGGTAGTAATAACCAATGATATTCATCTTCAAAAAGGGTGATCAATTCCTCAATGTTTCTTACAGTATATGACATAACGTATTTTGACCACTTGTTTCATGTAATGCTCAAGTAGTCAATGAATGAGTCCAATGTACTGTTCTCACGATTACATAAAATCATTGCAGATTTCAAGGATACTAGAAAGATGAAATAATAAGTTCACAAAGCAATGAATTGATTTTCAATTAACTCTAGTCTGCTCTCAATCTTCTGAGGTTTATTTCTTGAAAAATAGTCAAATGTGATGTACATGAGGAAATCCATAAAAAGGCCCTTTTCATATGTTTCTCTCACAAGTTCAACGTTATCTCGTTTCAAACGGTAAGCTTGATCCAGTATTCTATATGAGATTTCATCAAAACCAAAGGAAAACTCCGACAATTTTTGACCCCATAGTAATGCCTTCTCAGGCATCCCCTGCTTGCAAAATTGTGACAACAACATATTGGTTGTAATCACATTTGGAACAAAACCTATCTTAAGTAATTTGGCAGTAAGAATCATAGCTCGATCTAATATATCACTACAAATACCATTCATCATAGTGTTGTAAGTCACTGTGTCTGGAACAATGCCAGCGGAGATGAGCTCATCCAAAATGATAACTGCTTCATTCATTTTTCGCATTCTGCAGTAGCCATGCATTCGTGTATTATAGGTTGTGATATCTGGGTCAAGCCCACACGAGTACATTTTATTAACCATCTGACCTGCGCCAACCATGTCAAATGCCTTGCAGTACCCTCCAATTAATATGTTAAATGTGAAAATATCTGGCGGCAAACCAACCCGTTGCATGTCAAGAAATGTACCAGTTGCAAACTGCATTTGTCCCCGTCTACAATAACCATCAATGATAATATTGAAGGTGAAGGTGTCAGAAAGAATGCCTTTTTGCCTCATCTCTTTCTCCAACTTTAATGCTTCGGTCATCCTCCCACAATCGCAGAGGCCTCTAATCAAAGAATTGTAAGCAAAATTATTAGGAACAAAACCCATAGCGGACATTTCTAAGAACACTTCATATGCCTCCTCGACATTACCTGCTTTTGAAAGCCCGTCAATTAAGGCTGTAAAGGCAACAGCATCAGGATATATACCCCTTTCTTTCATTTCCTTCCAGAGAAACTGAGCTCCATCCAAATCATTCATCTTGAAATATCCATCCAAAAGCACCGTGTAAGCCACTTTGTTGATGGGAAACCCCTTCTCTAGCATCCCATACAAAAGTATCCTGGCTTCTTGCAAGCATCCTTTCCTACACAAACTCATAAGCAGAGAATTACAAGTGGACGATGAAGGAGTGAAACCGCCCAAGACCATAATACGATAGGCTTCAAAAGCTTTGTCTTCTAAACCTGCCCTGCTATAGGCACCTATTACTGAGTTAAAGGCAACAACACTAAGAGTTAGTCCCTTTTCAAGCAATTCTTGCAATAATGCCATGGCCTCATCAAGTCTGCCAGTCCAACATAGCACAGACACAGCTACATCACACAGTGAACAATCTGGAAACAATCCCGATACAATCAAATCTTTCAACAACATGTTCCAATCATCTTTTCTCCCATACTTATAATACCCCCCAACCAAAATATTAAAAGTCACAGAATCAGGAGAAACACCCTTAGTCCTCATCTTTTCATAAAGCAAGTTTGCCTGACTAACCTCCCTTGCCTTGAAATACCCATCCATCAGTGTATTATACATAGCTGCGTTTGGCGCAATTCCCATATCCTGAATCTCATCAAAGAGCTTCTGCGCCCTCCCCACATTCCCTTCCCGGCAAAGTGCATGCATGATGGTATTAAACGTAGAGAGACTCGGTTCACAACCACTTCTAACCATCAAATTTAGCCAATCAAACGCAACCGAAGTCCTCCCCCTAACACAGCACGCGTTAATAAGAATGTTAAACGCAAAAACATCAGGACTACACATAAACTTAGGCATCAAATGCAACAAACTCTCCGCAGTCGCAATCTTCTGTTGTCTACAAAACCCATACAACATCACACTAAACGTGATATTCGAAGGGCGAGGCCCTCTGTGGATCATATCCTTGAACACCTTCCACACACTACCATAATCACCAAGCCTAAGCAACAACCTCATGAGAATAGTCAGCGAAGACAAACCAGGCCTAACTCCCACATCCCTCATCTTACGCAAAACCTCCAACGCCTCAAAACTCATCCCCAAATTCAGAAACCCCCGCAAAAGGGTATTCAAGACGGAAAAATCAGACTCGTACATAGCATGATTGTTCCACATAAACTCAAATATTTCGTTGGCTCTCCCAGCCCCAACCCTGGCAATGAGCCAGGAAACGACGTCCTGCGCGAGCAGGGGAAGGCCCTTGGCCGCCAGAACATGCGCCGCGACGCAGCTCAAGCGAACGGTCTCCTGGGAATTGTTCCCGAAGGCCAGCTTGAAGAACGCAAAGGCGGCGTGGCGGGTGTCTAAGAAGTTCATGATCTTGACGAGAAGGAAGGGGCAGAAGCGGAGGGAGAAGGCCTTGAGAGCGAAACCCTGGTCGGTTTTAATGGCGGTGGATAGGCCCAGGACGAGTAGGCGACGTTCACGTGCGGTGATTGTGTTGAGGGGTTTGAAGGTGGAGTCGGCGAGAGGGAGAAACTGAGAGAGATAGTGAGAGGTGTGGGAGGGTGAATTGGTAGTGGAATAGTGGGAGTGAGAGAAGGAGAGGATGATTAGGGAGAGGGGATTGAGAGAGGTCTCGCTTGAGAGAGAGAAGAGGGGCCGAGAAATGTGGAACTTCGGCGACATTGGGAGGTCGCAGATGGAGATGGAGATGGGAGCGCCGCCACATAACACGGCAGCCAGGTCGTCCCAGCTTAGCTCAGCTCATCTCAACAATGCCTCCTTCCATTCCAAGAACTCGAGTTAAAAAAAGTTTAAAATACTTGTTTTTTTTTTAAAGAAGTCCTAATTTTGATTTTTTTTTTAAATAGGTCTCAATTTTTATTCATTTTGTTCAATTGGATCTTTTTTCTAACACCATTTAAATCATTAACGGCTATGAACAGGGACTGCTTCGTGTCACTTCGTGGTTTTTTTGAATTTTTTTATTTTTATTTTAATTTTATTTTAATTTTATTTTAATTTTTTTTAAATGTACACGTGTCAACCCAGGAGCGTGCCACGTGTCATTTCGTGGTTTTTTTGAATTTTATATTTTATTTTTTTGAATTTTTTTGAATTTTTTTTAAATATCCACGTTTCAACCCAGTAGTGTGCCACGTGTCAAAGTCAATATTCTATATTCAATTTGGTCCTTATATTTATTAATTTTGTTCAATTAGGTCCCAATTTTTGTTAACATTAACCAATTTGGTCCCTATCGAAGATGTGACCAAATTTAATTTTTATATCAAAGTTATAATGATGTGAATTTTAATATATTATATAAAAATATTTAATAAAAAATGTAAATTTTAATATAAAAATTAAATTTGGTTTTAATTTGGAGAGGGACCAAATTGGTTAATGTTAACAAAAATTGGGACCTAATTGAACAAAAATAACAAATATAGGGACCAAATTGAATTTAGAATATTGACTTTGACACGTGACACGCTGTTGGGTTGACACGTGGACATTTAAAAAAAAGTTAAAAAAATTTAAAAAAAATCAAAATAATCAAAATAAACAACGAAGTGACACGTGGCACACTCCTGGGTTGACACGTGTACATTTTAAAAAAATTTTAAAAAATTTTAAAAAAAATTAAAAATAATAAAAATAAAAATAAAAAAAATTCAAAAAAAAATCACGAAGTGACACGTAGCAGTCACTGTTCATGGCCGGTAATGATTTAAACGGTGTTGGCAAAAAAGGACCCAATTGAACAAAATTGACGAAAATTGGGACCTATTTGAACACAAAACCAAAATTAGGGCTTTTTTGAAAAAACTTGACGAAAATTGGGACCAAAAAGGTATTTTTAACCTTAAAAAAACCTTATTTTTTTTTCCTTTTTATCTCTCATGCTTGAAAAATTTAGGTTTAATAAAATTCTAATTACCTTCATAAATTTTAAATGTTTTTAATTGAATTTTTTAAGTATTTGAATGTTTTTTTGGGTTAAGTGGTTTTTGTTAGTTGATTTTGTTGTTTTTCATTTTTTTTTCTCTAATTCATCGTTTAAGTGTTTTTTCTTTTCAATTTCTTCAAACTTGTGCCTCAACAACTCACTTACTCTCAAAGTAAACTAAGAAGGTGAAAGACTTATTAAAAGACAAATATTGCATACTAACGTTAATTTTTCATTTAATAAATATATATGATAATTAATAAAAATCAATTACTTTAATCATTAACAAAACTAAAAGAATATTTTGTTAATTGTATTAAAAAGAAACACATTAATAATTCTTATACTTATTATACTTAATTTAAATTAGAGGTAAGTATATTTTTACTTATTCAACTTACATGTTCTTTTCTCAAATTTTGATATATTTTGATTTCCAAATTTTAAAAGTGAATATAGTCTTTTTAACATAATGACATTAATTTTTTGAACTTGTTAAACAATGGTCTAGACTTCATTTGATATGTAACATTTCAAAACAGTCTAAACAACTTAAACATCATCCTAAAACAGGTTTGACACATTAATAAAAAATTAAGTAGAAGTCGCGTATCTAAAACACGAATTTTAATTTAAAAAAAATTGAAAGTGGTTTTCGCAGCACATGACTTTTGAGTTTGAAATTTTAAATATGAAGTCGTCTTTGTAGCTCATAACTTCTGCAAAATGAATGTTGAAGTCATGTAAGTTGAGCACAACTTAGTGTAGACTTCATATTTTTTTCTAAACCTATTAGTTCTAGTAATCTATGTACAAAAAGTACACCATTTGAGTAAAAAGACAGATAAATCTATATGTTTAACAATCTTAAAATTTAAATTTACAACACATTTTGTTACAAATTTATTATTGATGTTAATATGTGTGTGTGTGTGTGCATGTGTGTACGTGTGCGTGTGTGTGTTTTATTTAACAAGAACTTGTTTATAACTTTTAGGGTTTTCTAACTTTTGGTTTTGCTTCTTCTTCCATTCATCTTTCATAAGGTCAGGTATAGTTCTTTTTTTGTACTTATATTTTTTCGTTTTTATATGATGTTTTTTTCTTATTATGCTTCTCCTGATTTCTTCTCCTTTTTTCTTCATTTTGGTGTGTTTACCTGATGTTTTAAATGTTGTTTAGTTGTTGTTGGTGCCTTTCACTCTCTTTATCAAGTAGGATTTAATGGTTTTATTTTTTTTCTTCTATTTTTATTGGTCATATATTGTGTTTATAAATATTTGTTTTTGTTATGTATCGTATACAATTGTTTTCAATGGCTAAGAAGTTTGATAGTATACAAGAAATTGATGGTAAGAGGGAAACAATTAAACTTGGGGTTAGAATCAATGAGTTGTGGTATGTTCAGAATAGGGATGAAGGCAAACATCTAGAAATGATTCTTATGGATGATAAGGTACATATATATTTCCCATATTCTTACCGTAGATGAATTTTTTTGTAACTTCATGTCTACCAATTATGTGTACTTTATTGAAATTTCCACATGATTTTATTTGTGCTTTAGGGTGACCTTATACTGACTATGGTTAAGGAAGATGATCTAGTTGCATAGGAAGGTAGGCTGGTAGAGAAAGAGACTTATGTCATGCATAATTTAAAAATTCTAAAGAATCGAGGACAATATCGGGTATGTGACCATGTTTGTAAGCTATTGTTTATTGGTGCTATTGTCATTAAAGTACAACCACTTCCCGATATTCCTATGAAACCATTCAATTTTAAAAGCAAATGTAAAGCATGTTTCTAAGATTTCAACCATGAAAAGGGTGAGTATGATGAAATGAGTTTTTATTGTATTATATTATTGATCTTGGAAAGTTAAATGTTTTTTATATGTTTTTATTGATCATATTTAGGAAGCATGTTGTGTGACCGTTGCCACCACTATGAAGTTGAATTTGGGGAATGATGGATGGATTCTAGCCTGTAACTATTGTAAAAGAAGAACTGAAGAAGTTGGTTGTTCTAAGTGTGTCAAATGTAATGCATCTTATTAGAAACCTACAGATATGTTAGTGTTTACATATGTTAATATGTGCCTTTTTTGTGATGATAATGTTAAAAAATATGCTAATATGTACGTTTACGAGCTTTGGGTATTGCAGGTATAAATTGGATATTGAGGTTTGCTATAGAGATCATGTTGCTAACTTTAAAAGAGTTATCCAGCTATGTGACTTATTAGTAAGTGCACCAAGTTGGTTGTAGTATAACCAAATGAGGTTATCGTATCCACAGGGATTTACCAAGTATATTGGTAGTTTATTTTTAGGCTTTTGTATTTTGAAATTTTGGAATGGATGTTATTATTGGATTTCATCTCATCCTCTTCCACTACACTACATGATCTTGCCTATTTACTTACGCAAATCATTCAATGTCTTGGGAGTGCTCTTTAAATGTAACTCTCAGTCCATTCCTAGCATCTAGAGCCTAAAATCATCAAACTCCAATATGATTCCTTAGCGAGTATTTTAATGAATCACTTGCTTTAAGTGCAGGACTTTATAACTAGTTACAACCTTAGATATATTCCTAGGATCTAAAAGTAGACGGAGAATTAATTGGTGTAAGATTCGTGAAAATTAATTAATTAAATAATTAATTAATTAATAAATGCGGGTAGTGAGAGCCTTTTTGACATTTAATTTTGACATGTATGATGTGGAAAAGTATTAGCTTGAGTGGTTAAGAGTACTTGTTTGTGTGAGAGGACTTGAGATCAAGTCCTATGTATGTCATTTATGTGTTGTTTGATTTATTATTATTTTAATAATATGATTGATCATGTGGAGTGATAATATAATTTTATAATTTTAAGAATTATCACGTAACATGAATTGGTTAAATGGTTGTGTATTGAGTTGGCATTGACATGGTATTGGGTTTGAACCCTGGTAGAACCAAAGTAAACTTTCTTTTTGCTAAAATTAGTTTTGGAAAGAATGTGAAAGGGCATAGAAAACCCTAGCCGAATGGACAGCCAAGAGGGGCTGGAAAAACAACCACTAAGTGATCTTGAATGGCAAATTAAGCTAGCTTAATGTCATTTTCGTTTTTCTATCATCATTGCCAATTAAGACAACTTTTATTGACCAATTAAGGAGAAAGAGAGAATGTTTGTGGATGTCATTGTTCTAGAAAAATTGAGAGAGAATTCAGAGAGAAATTGGTGCTGTGAGTGAAGCATAGAGGTGGAATTGAAGAGAACTAAGGCAAGCCATTGGCGATCAAGGGAGCTCTTCAAATTTCAAAGTTAAGCTAAGGAATCCAGGTTAGGGGAGCTAAACTCGTGCCGTTAATGTTTATTTTCGTGAATCATTGTATGAGATATAGTATGAAATGCATGAATCATCCTTTCCTGTTGAATAATTGCGTTCTGGAAAATTCCCAAAAATTGCCTGGCGGTTACGAGTAACCCGCCAGGCGACGCATCCCAAAATTTAGTGTTTTCTAGGTTCCTTTGAGGAACCACCTGGCGGTGAGCGCCGTGTTGCCAGGCAACACAAGCACATCAACCTAGTTTCTTGGTTTTTTGATGAACTGCTTGGCAGTGATGAACACCCGCTAGGCAACGCGGACCATTTTTTTTGTTCGGTGTTGATGTTTTCGTGTTCTGGGAAGATTCTAATTGGGGAGAAATCATGTTTTAATTGTTTGTGATTGGTTAGACATCATATACCCTTGAATTTCGTGGAATTAGCGATGAAATTGGATGAAATCATATGAGCATATACTAGGGTTTGACAAATTGGGATTTTGGGAATATTAATGTTTGATGTTGGAATTGCGTTGATATCATGTACAATTCGATTCTGGTTGGAGAATAGGTAATCCTAGTAGTAATAATTGACTGCGGAAAGCGGGTAACAGATTACTGGAGGGTGGTTTAGAGTTAGTGGACATTTATAGGTGTAGGGAAAAGCTGAAATGTTTCCAGGCTTTCATGCACCGCCTGACAGTACTTGCGTTTCCGCTAGGCGCCAACGCAGTGGATGTTGCACTGCGTGACTGGGATGGCAGGCACTGGGTGGATTCTGTTGCAGTCCTAAATGAAACTGGAAGAATAGATTTGGTGACGTTTTTGGATAGTTAATGGTAGAACTCTAATGCATGAGCTAGGGTAGTTGATTAAACTTAGGATTGATTCGATTTAGTAGCAAAGTGATGTGAGGAAAGTGTAGGTTTGGTTAGTTAAAGGAGGACTAGAATGAATACGGCCTAATCTGTTGTAGTATGTATTGTTCCGAGACTTAGCTTAGGCTGAGGTATAACATAGTGTAAATATGGTTGTGTGCAAGCTATGAGGAGAAAGTCCAAAAACTTGATCATGGTCTACGACAAATTCGGAATTATGGTTGAAGCAGTGAACACTTGGGTAATAGTGAATGGAAATTTGAGATGAATCTAGCACATAAATTATAAGTGAATTACGAATATTCTATAGGAATAAGGTTGACCTTAAGGAGGCATAATTTTTGGTAGACTTGGGTGGTTGAACTTAAATGGAAGTAGGAGACTTGATAATGGATTTGCCACTAGACAAGTGATACCAATAAAGTGGGTAGTGAATTATAAGTCTTGATGTATCGAATGAGGAGTAGAAACAGGTCTAATTGACTCTAAACCAGTACTGTGAAGGTTTTGATACAGCGCTTTGCAATGGTATTAGACCGCCAGACAATAGTGGCCAATTTAGAGAGGCATTGGACTTGTAGCGCTTGGCGGTGAAGGACATTCCACCAGGCGATACCTGCAGACAGTGGGCATCAGAGGCGCTTTGCATCTGGCGGTACGCGTCCCTCGCCAAGCGGTCTGGAAGCGTAGTGCGCCTGGTGCCTCGAGAGCAGCACCAGACGATAATATTATAGCAGAATGATGTTATGCTTGCTTTGTGGTGCGTGGTCTACAATGCTTCTAGGATATCTCAAAGGTTGGCTTGTTGGTGTTCCTTCAATTGTGGCTCGGAACATATCCCTTGAGTTATGGCTCGGGATAGGGGTTAAGCACGTGGTATTCCTTGAGTTGTGGCTTGGGTTGACAAGTGTTGCCGGTGTGAGTGTGCACGTAGCGGCGTGTATGAATGGGTCCAGTGAGATTGCCCTCCTCAGTAATAACTGACGAGTTTGGTAGTCTTGGGACGTATGATTGTTATTCGTAGTGGGAACTCCACTTGACGTTACGATGTATGATCTATAACATGGTTTCCCGCATGTGCTCTATCGGTTGTGGTCGATAGGTGTGGTAGCAAGACATCTTGAGATATTCATCAGAAGATGTAGAACACGGTGAACATGGTTGTGGTAATGTTGTATGGTAACAAAGGATGGAATTCCTTTGGTGTGATTGTGATATGTGTATCTGTTGTGTGTGTATGTGTGTATATATATATATATATATATATATATATATATATATATATATATATATGTGTGTGTGTGTGTGTGTGTGTGTGTGTGTGTGTGTGTTTATTTTGTTAGCTCACCCTATCTGCTTGTGTTTGGTGATGATCGTATACGTGGTATACGTGAGCAGATGATGTTGTAGGTGGATCTGGTGAGGCGTAGAGCCAAAGCGGGACTAGTCTTGGGAGATTTTATCAGAATTTTATGTGTTATGATTTTAAATTAGTTGTAAACTTTTATATTATCAGACTTTAATTTTATAATGAATAATTAGCCATTTTGGGTTTCAGTTATTGTTACAGTGAAATAAAGTTTGAAATTCCCGCATTTTTGGGAAATGGATTTTTAATTAATGAACTTTTATCTTTCTTATTTTATTTTATTATTTAAATCCGTAATGTTCGGGCAAGAGGTTACAGTTGGGCCACAACTTGAAACCAATTTCTGCTCAATCCCAAGCTAGAGAAATAAGATAAGTGACCAATTCATCCAACAACAAGCACAAATTAATTCACAAACAGATTGAGTGAAATCATAGATAAATATCCAAGAAGTAGAAGTACACATAATTAAAATTAATTACATCCAACCTCAACATTAGAGAGTTCAACTACTTATAAAATATTGCAATGCAATCTCAACAACATTTATGCATAAGATTTATAATGAAAGCATCTCTATCGAGCCTCTGACAATGTATTCCTACTCAAGTAATACATATTTAATTCTTCACTCAATACCTAAAATAAGGATATAAGATTTGTATTTATAAACTGTTTAGGGCGGTGCTCAACTCAAGCTTTGGTGCTCAATCGTAGAGGTTTCTCTCTATGTAGGTTTTTCTCTTAACCACTTTAAGTGCTCAGCACTATCTTATGACTTACCTGTAAAAGTTACATTCCAAATCTTTCCAAACCGCCTTTCTAAGCGCTCAATGAAACATTTTTGCCTTAAGCTATAACCGTTTTTCCTTAGGTGGGTACTTGAGGTTTTCTTCTTATAAAGGTTTCCTTAATTTCCTTTATGGCGCTCAACATCGTCTTTTAGGCTTAAGCTGCACATCCTTAAATTCTTTGAAAATATCTGTAAAAACATCACAAACACATCATATTCCTTAGTTTCTTACTTCTCTACTCCTCATTCTATAATCTAAAGTAAAATGGGTTGTTTACTTACAAAATATGGTCAATTAAAGCATGATAAGTGTCAAATTTAAGTGGAAAATTAACATGTTCTTGACACTTATCAGGGACCATGAATGTGCAAATATTATTGGAAAGTCAGCTTTAGAGTTGAAGATAATAATGATGGAGGTAATGTTTAATAATCTACTAATCCATGTACTCAGTATCTTAGTGGTCTAACAAAAAAACCCCAAGTTTTGTGCAGGCATGTGAAGATGACCCGAAATTCTTAGTTGATGATTTAAATGTCTCGCTAGGGGTTGAGTTGACCTTTAAGGTAAGAGTGCAACTTCAAAGTAGATGTGCCTCAATAATAAAAACTACTAATGATGCAAACATTATTACAATGACCAAGATGCGCTTAACCAAAAGAAGATATAGATATGGATAATAATTTTAAATTATTATGTACCACTACAATGTTATGTTTTTCTGATTTTTGTACGTCAATAGGAGGGAAAATGCATTGAGAATCAATTTGTGATTTAGCTGTTGAAGATGACACTTCTATTGTAAGTAAATAAACTTTTTTTTAACATAATAATATGTTTTTATGATTTTCTTTGTGAACATGATCTAAAATGTAGTAGGAGTAAAATTTGTAAGTTTGGCAATGACCTTTCTATTGTAAGTATATATGCTCTTTCTTTTTTGTAGTTGTAGAATAGACGAGAGATTTAGTGAATGGTTTTGATGTGTACTATGTAGTGGAGTCTATTTGGGATAGCGGACAATGGCCCAAATGTTGGATTTTGGAAAACACCTTCCAAGAAATTGTTCCTAGAGTATAATGTTGAAGATGTGATATCTGAGGAGATGTAATCTACGCAACGGTCAACCACTAAACTAGCCAAGATTATCAAGAAAGAAAAAGAATGATGTGTTTATAACACAAGTTCATGATGTTAAATGAAATTTTAATTTTGTGTATATATTAAGAGATGTATTAGCAATTAGTGGATATGTACTTTGATATGTATTAGCAATTAGTGGAGATGTATTTTGATATGTATTAGCAGGTTTTGTGTAAAAAGACCGATGTGGATATCTATTAGCAAATATCTTTACATGCCATATGTATTAGGAGATATATTCTAATATGTATAATATATTTACTACCCTTTGGATTTTAATTTGTTTTTGTATGTGTTGTGATTTTATTTTGTGGTACTTACAAAATTTAATTAGTTGATAATATATATATATATATATATATATATATATATATATATATATATATATCATCATTTATAACAAAATTGAAAAATCTATAACAAATAAAAATATGATTTATTCAAGATCAAATACCAAAGGAAAAAGTATACTTAATATATTATATTGTATATCTAAAATTTACATTGCTTAATCAATTTCATAATAAAAACACTTTATAAAATAGTCATTGATATATATTATCACAAATAACTAAATAATGTATAAATTTTAATTACTTCATAAAAGATAAATATTGGCTTAGTCATGTATACATATCATCATCTTAAAAAAAAAGGTAGATAACAAAATATGTTGTCTTTAATAAAAAGAAAGGATATATATAGAAAATGATATGGATAAAATAACCAATAGGAAATATAACATAGCAAAACATTGAAGGTTGTTCAAATACAAAAACATACTAAAACATAAAATATTATTGTTCACATTCTTAAACATATAAGACTAATTATATCTACATAGATTCCAAAATAAGTATTTTAGATATATCAATATCTAAATCTTCATTACAATGATTTTGTTCTATTGTTCTCCAGATTCCTAGCAACATCGAAACGGATAGTATCTCTAACACTGAATCCATTCATAACACAGAAAGTCTTAAGATTTCTATCAAAATTTCTAAAGCTTCTACTGTAAAGGAGTGTTGGGAAATCTTGCTTAAAACTATGGATGAAAATGAAACAATTGTTGACTACTTTGACAAAATGCAGGAACATGCCAACTCAATATGGGCATGTAAAGATAGTATCATATATCAACAAGTTGTAGAAAAGATTCTAAGAACCTTGTTACAAAGATTTGATCATGATGCAGTAGCAATTGAAGAAACGAAAGATTTGGAGCAAATGGAAATAGAAGCACTGCAACATTCCCATGGGCACTAGATAAAGAGAGAATATGTAATTAGGAGCAAGCTCTTCAAGCTCGAACTTCTAAAAAAAAAGGAAAAGACAACACCTCTTCAAAAGGAAAGAAATCTTTCTACAAGAAAAAGACTCAGGATCATAAGTCAAGTGATGCTTCCAAGAACAAGAAAGATAATAAGAAGCAGCACACCAACTATAATTAAGAGAAGGAGTGGAAATTTGATAAAAGGAAGGTGAAATGTTATAACTTCCAGAAATATGGACATTTCACTCGTGAGTGTTGGGATGGAGAAGAGGCTAAAAGTAAATCGAAGAATCAAGCAAATTTGGCTCAAGATGATGCTTCGAGCGACTATGATGTTGTGATGCTAATGGAAAAAACCAGTGCTGATAATTTGGATGAAACATCTTCATGGTAACTTGATTCAGGTTGCTTAACACATATGACTTGAAGGGGATACTGGTTTATAGAAATTGATGATATCTATCAAGGTAAGGTGTGGTTTGCTGATAATAACAACTTGAGTGTAGAGGAAACTAGACGTGTTGTGTTGAGAAACTATAATGGCAAAGAAACCATAATTTATTATTTGTTGTATGTACCAAGATTGAAGATAAGTTTGATGAGTCTTGGACAACTTTTGTAAAAAGGTTTTATCATGGAAATGAAGGAGAATTGTCTAAATGTCTATGACAAAACCAAGAAACTTGTTATTCAAGCAAATCTCTCAAAAAATAGAACTTTTAGGATTTGTGTAGACACATAGAGACATCAATGCTTTGCTACTATAGATAATTGAGATGAATGGCTATGGCACAACTGATTTGTTCATTTAAACTTCCAAGATTTACATAAGCTACGCCACAAGAACATGGTTGCAGGGCTTCCTTCAATTGTTGTTCCAGAAGAAGTGTGTAGATAGCGCATTGAATGTAAACAGACCAGATCTAAGTTCAAGAAGTTTGCACTAAGAAAAGCTACATAAAAACTTGGTGTAATTTACTCAAACATATGCATACTAATGTAGGTTGAGACACCTAGAGGTAAGAGATACTTTGCCTTGTTTATTGATAATCTAACAAGAAAAATGTGGATTTATTTATTGAAGAGGAAGAGTGAAGTGTTGTTTGTGTTCATAAAATTCAAAAGCATGGTAAAAAAACAAAGTGGAAATAAGATTAAAATGTTGGGAACCAATAGTGGAGGAGAATATGCTTCATTAAATTTTAGCAGTTTTTGCGAGAAAAAAGGGATCATACACGAATTCACTCCTCCTTACGCCCTTAAACATAATGGAACCATTGGACAGCATATGCACACGATTCAGATGCTTCTAATGTTTTATTCAAGGATGATACTCCAACACTACAAGAGAAGTCTAAAGATCAAATTGAAAGGAGGTCCTCTTGAATTTCAAAAATTCAATCACATCTTCAAGACTATGAATAATTTCATGATTCAGTTGTAACTACAAAGGGAAACTTGGTTCATCTTGCCCTCATTGTAAAATCTGAACCAATTGTGTTTGAAGATGCAACAAAAGATATGCATTGATTGAAAACCATGCAGGACATAAAAACTAGTTGAATTACCACCAAGCAGTGGCGGAACTTGGACTAAAATTGTAGGGGGGCCAAATTAGATTTGTTATATATAATTTTTTTTAGAAGAAAAACTATTCATTTTTTTCTCTTCATTTCCTCTTCTTATAACAAACACATATAATAGTAGAATTCAAAAAAATATTACTATCATTCGCTATTATATCATAATACCAATTCATGAATACCATTTTAGATCAAGCATTCGTATCTCATCAATTTGATTTGGTGGTATTGTCAAATTTGATGTCGTTTTTTCCAGATCACATTCTATTGAATTGTTAAATTCATTATATGTAACTCTGATAACTTTAGAGATTTGTTTTATATTGTCTTAAATTTTTGGTTCTTATTAAATTTCTCAAGCTTAGTTAACGTAAATGCATTTCTTTCTCATCTTCATCACAAACCTTCCTCTTTGAAAAAAAGGAATCAATTTTTTTACTTTGTATCATAATCTTTCTAATATAAATTTATCACCTCTTACCTATTTAGAATAAATAAAATTTATATTCATAAATCACAATTATCACAATGCAAAACATAATAAAACTCATACTACTTTAATTAAATAAGCAATACTGTATAAATTCAAAACTTAAAAAAAAAATACCATAAGTAGCGAAAAACACAAAATCCCTAAATTTCATAATTAAGGATTATAATAATTTAGGAAAAATTATAATTAGGGTTCATACCAATTTCATAAAAGAATCCCTAAAATCATAATTAGGGATTATATTAATTTAGGATAAACTTAATTTGGAAGAAACATCCTAAAAAGAATCATAAACTAACATACATAAATCATAATAAGATACTAACCTTGATTTGTGATAGATCATGCAAGAATGTATACATGAATCTCAATCTATGTGTTTCCAACCTCTATTTCCCAACCTTTGTATTTATCTCTCTTCACAGACTTTCATGATAATTTACATGATGGAAAGATCTTATAGTCAGAAAAAAACCCTAATCTCTTTTATAAATTAATGTCTCTATTAAAATTTTTTATTTTATCTTTTATTATAATTTTTCATAATATAATTTTAATATAAATAATATATAATATAATTTTAAAAAATATATAAATATATATAAAAAAAATTCAAAAAAAAAATGGGGGAGCCGTGGCTCCCCCCTGTCACGTCCTAGGTCCGCCAGTGCCACCAAGTAATAAGCCAATTGCACTCAAGTGGGTCTATAAAGTGAAAGTGAATCCAAAGGGTAAGATTGTAAGGTACAAAGCCAGACTAATGGCTTAATACAAAAAGTTGGAATAGATTATGGTGAAGTGTACGCACCAATGGCCAGAATTGAGACTATTTGATTAGTAGTGGCTATCGCTAACAATGCTAATTAAGTCCTTACACCATTTATATGTCAAGTTGGCTTTTCTAACAAGCAAGCATATTGAGATAAGATTCATTTTATCCGAGAACAAATATGCAATGATAAATTGGAAGTGGAACACTATAGGTCAAAAGTGGAACTTGCTGACATATTAACAAAGTGTGAAATTCAAAAATATGAGAGTTAATTAGTGTTTTAGATGTAAAACTTTTGGCTTGAGGAGGAGTGTTAACTTTGTTAATTGTTAACTCTGTTGTTTCTGTTTTCTTCAAATGTTGTCTCCTTTCTTATATATAAACCTATATGGTTATCAATAATATGAGTGAGAAGAATATTTCCACTATATGTTGTGTGTTATCAATGTGTTGTTCTATCTTTTACTGTTTCATTGATTAACAAAAAGTATTTAGATCGTATAATTTGACATTCATTTTTGACAAATTGTATAATTCAAAATTTACATTTATTTTATGATTGTAATACCTGAAACACTATCTTCCTTTAGAGAGAGACAACGGGAGACAACGAGAAGGATGATAAGGAAGTGACAAAACAAGGGGTGACAATGACATACAGGTACACATCAAAAGTATGGGGCGCAAAAAGAAATTACCAATTATCTAATGGAAGATTCCTCAAGACTCAAAATCCAAATGAATAAAACTAATCCAACGACACTATCTTATTAAAAATTCAAATAAAAACATTAGAAACAATATTGTTCTAAAGTGAAAGTCTATTTTAGTAAAAATAAGTGAGTATTCTTGATTGTATATTAAATATAATAAATATTTATTTTATACATTAAATGTTATGATAAATAAATGTTTTAAATATATAAGTTATATTATATATAAAACTTATAATAAATAAACATATCTACGATATAATTTTGATTTATAATGAATAGTTTAAAAAATTATTGTAATTGAATTAGAGATTGTAATAAAATATGGTAAATAAAAAAAATATGGATGATTAAAATATCAATCCTATAAATAAAAATTAAAACACAATTTGAAACAATTGAAAGATAATTTTCATGTAAATTATAAGAGGTGTGAATGGAGCATATCTCAATAAAAAGAGAAGGAAAATGCTATTAAGAATGTCTAAATAAGAGAGTGGAGAGAATAATAATTTCACTCTTTAAATATTATATATATATATATATATATATATATGTATATTTATATTAGACATTTATTTACGTCTGTATATTGATCTACGGAGTGCGAATTTGATTGGGATCCAGACTTAAAGAATTTCAAAATTCATATAATTATAATATAAAATATTAGAGGTCATATAATTACAATATAAAATATTATGGGTGTTGGGAATTTTGAAAGGTTATGAAAATACCAGAGATGTGAGATATATGATAAATATAAAAGATATATCATATAGAGGAACTTATTTTATTTTATTTATATGTATACTCTTTCTCTCTCTCTCTCTCTCTCTCTCTCTCTCTCTCTATATATATATATATATATATATATATATATATATATATATATATATATATATATATACACCTTAGAAGAGATCAACAAAGCATGAATGAAATCGTCTTATAAGAGCCTGCTATTGAATCTAATGATGGTGAGTTTAGAACTGGTTTGGACAGAGTTGAAGTTGACTGATGTGATGTTATCTTCAAATCATTAGAAAGTATTATCAACCTTGATGTCAATATGAGCAAGTTGAAAGATTCCTCTTATTTATCATAAATAAGTTAAATCAAGCTCAAGGTGCGCTCTTCACCATTCGTTGCATTTTACAAGATGGTCAATCGACAATCATACGTGAACAAATAAAAAATTGTCGTCAAATACCTTTATGTGATTTTTTCTAAAAATAAAATTATAAAATTATTGATCCGAGAATTTTTCCTTTCTAAATACAAATTTAAGCGAAATACAAACTTAAATGAGTGAAAATTTAACCAGATGTCTATTATATATATATGTAATGGTTAAGCTCAATACCATGGAATAAATTAAACTAATAGTTCCCAAAACAAATGCTAAAAAATTATTTTTCTCACCATCAATGCATTTGGGTTTGACATTGAATATTTAATTGGTAAGAAAAATATGCATTGAGTACTTTAACTCTACATAGGTCTACTGAGACCATTTTATTTTCAATGTTTCTATTTTTGTCTTCATTGTGCAATCCTATTGACTCTATGTGTATGTTTTGTATTAGCACTTTAAACCAGATTTTGTTTTCCAGATGTAACTAAAATGCTAAAACAAAGATACACCATAATCAAATGCACCTAGAATTGAACTGAAGCCAATTTTCACAAATCTTTAACTTTCTGAAACAACATTTGCATCTTCAAAAGAAAAATCTTCTAGCTTTCAACAAAATGATGTTTGTTCAATAGTCAGTTCCTACAACTCTAGACATGGACGAAAATGATTCAAAAGATGCACGAAGAAAAAGGAAGGCTATTCTTTCGGAAAAGATTGCAAATAAGATTAATAACTTTTCATGTCAAATAACTATCTTTTTCTTCCATTACATTTTAAACTTTCTTCAATTTTTTTTCTCATGTCATTTTGTAATTGAAATACTGATGCAATCTGATATAGCTCATTTTGTCTAAATGTAGTTTCCATATTCCTCAGACAATCCCATACTATCAAAATGGAGATAGTAAAATGAACTTGTAAAAATAACAAGCAGTAGTGTAAAGTCAGCAGACGCAAATGATTTTATCATTTTGAGTTTATCATTGAGTTTAAATGCAAATGTAGTGAGAGACATGTAGAGTGAAGGATTTTATGTTCCAAATAGAACTCCTCTGTCTAAGTTCGTAGGTTGTGATAATTGTCCTCTTATTCAAGTTTTCATTCAATCAAAGTTTTAGCCTTTGAACTAAATACATTTTGCACACTTTGGTTCAAATATATTTTGCAAAAAATAGTAGCGGAACTATATATACTAATACCTAATGATAGATGAAATCAATGAAATCAATCATATTGAAAATGGACTCGTAAAAATGTGTCTATAAAATAAACCTTATAAATGAACATGTAAACTCACAAACCGTACTGCAAAGTGGTCATATGCAAATGAATTGTATAATTTTTAGTTTACCATCTTGAGTGTAGATGCAAATGATTTGAAAAAGATGCATAATAAAGCATTTCATGTTGGAATAAGGAAGTCATTGACTTAATTAGTACGTTATGGTAATTTTTGTCTCATTGAAGTTTATTTTCAATCCAATTTTTAGCCTGTAAACTGAATACATTTTGTAAACTTTGGTTCAAATGTATTTTGGAGACATTGATATAAACAATTCATGAATTGAACGAAGAAGAAGAAAAATCATTATCAATTAGAAGTTTACACAAAAAAGTAAGAGGACTTTAGGTACTTATAATTGTCATAGTTTTGTTATGAAATTCAAATAGTGTAGTTTAAGGTGAATTTAATGTTTGGTCGTGTATGATTGTTCTCTTCTAACATTCGCTTTTGCCCAATTCTCCCAATTTTGCACGAAAATGATTCGCCAATTTCAAAAACGAAAACTAGTGCATCATGTAATAAAACTATGTTAACATAATTTCATGAAGAATTGCTCCAACAAATATTTATGAAAAATAGTCAAAAACTACAATAAGAAACAATAAAATCAATCATAGTCAAAATTTGGCCCAAAGTAACAACAATAACTCAGGTACAAATTCAACATTCATGAATTCTTTTTCAACATAATTTAAGCAATACCAAATCAAAGTATTGTTATCCCAATGAGAACCACACTAATATTCATATTGACGTCACAATGATGAGGTCAAAACCGTGATATTGAGTTCTTTTATTATTACATGAAATTGTATGTATACATATCAAGAATCCATAATTTTATATTGGAAATTTAATGTTAATCTTAAATTCTGTTTCATGAATGTTTACAAATATTTTGTAGATATTCATAAAATTGATTGTCAAAGTGCAAGAAAAAAAAATAGTGTTAGTCAACACCTACTCAATAGAGTAGTAACATATCAAGTAAACAAAGTCATGATATATCTAAGTTTTATAAACTTTTATTCTTACTTAGATATATCTAAGTTTCAATTTTTTGCTAGTGTAGGATAGACTTAATCATTTCAATATTATGAAGTTGTACACCTCTCTCACTCTTTTCCTAATAAAGTGTATAGTAAATATCTTTTCGATGTCATCAAATATATTTTCGATGACATCGGATTTTTGACAAAGATTATGATAAAGATAAATACCATGGTAATGAATAATGCTTTATCTTAAAATCTTAAATTATAATCCTTCACATTTAATTTCATCTATTTTGTTCTTCATTTTATTTTAGATGATATACAAAGTCATTTTACATCTGAGTTGTATTCAAGAGCTAAATGTCAAGGTGCAAAACTATTTTTTAGTTAATGTTTTTTTTATACTCTATATATCAATATATTCAAAACTGACATATTTATCTTTCTTTACTTAGAAATTGTTGACGTTGGAGACTATTGCATTAAATATCAATGTTGTTAAGCTCAATTGTGGTATGAAGAAAGACCTGATAAATCAAGAAGATTTAAACAAGTTGATTTCTCTATATGTTGTCAAAAAGAAAAAGTTAAACGTCCATTCTTAAAGAAACCTCCAGAATTTCATGAAAATTTATTGAAGGGTGAAGACAATACAAGCAAGCATTTTTTTACATAACATAAGAAGTTACAACATGTTCTCATTTACTTCGATTGGTGCTAAGATTCATTCATTAATCAATGATGGATCTATTCCTCCTCAATTTATTCTGAGTGGCCAAAATTATCATCGTATTGGAAGTTATTGCCGAAAAATGGGTCAACTCCAAAGTTTGCACAACTATGTATTTATGACACAAAAAATGAATCAACTAACAAAGTTAATTACTTTGGGTATGTATAATTCAAGGTATTTCTTTATTAACATATATTGTGTTTATAATTCATTCATTTGTGATTTTGTAATTTTGATTTACAACATCATATATGATAAACATAATGTTCTTGGACAAACATTCAGAAGAGAAAATTTTTTTATACATGATGATGACCAATCCGACTTTGGATTGAGATTATATAGACACCGCTTTAAGGATCGTAAGGTATACAATACTCCATTAGCAAATGAAATTGTGACATTAATATTGGTGATTTCAGTAACCTGGATGTAGGAAGGGACATCATTGTGAAGAAATTTCATGGTCAATTATAAGACTACATGAAACACATATATTCTTCATTCCTTTGCAATATGCTTTGATGTTTTCAAATGGAGAGGATGATTATCAAGAGGATATTCCCATTAAAGACTCTTACAGATACAGTCAAAGTCGAAAGAAAGTTCACATTTCTTTAAGAGAATTAGTTGCTTTTAGAATACAAAATAGAAAGTTTGAATTTGGTATTGTGAAGTTAATGTCTTTTATTTTGAATCATATTTATCATCATTATTTAAAGTTTAACATCTATTTTAACTTCTTAATTTATTTCCAATTGTTATGGAAAACAAAATTCATTCATCTAAAAGATAATCTCGTGTGTTGCATTGGTCAAACTACTAGTTATTAGACATATAATAAATAATCAGTATGAAAACCAAAACTTCAACTCGAACCAACCTTCGACCTGGGCCCATCTATCTCGACTTTCAATTGGGTCAGCCTGGTTTGAACTTTTTCTTGGGTCGTCCATCACGACCTTTGCCCCATGCTAGCCTTTCTCAACATTCAACATGGAATAACCTATCTCAATCATTTGTCTGGCCCAACCCTTTACGACCTTTGGTCCAAGACGGTGGCCTTTTGCTTAAGAAAACATATCTCAAATTTCGGCCTGAAACAACCTGCTTAAACCTTCAACCTAAAATGACTCGTATAAACCTTCGTCCCGATATAACCCGTCTCGACCTTCGACTTGGGCCAGCCTGTAACATCCCTGGCGCACCACGCCCAGAGCATGTCAGGTTACTACAGCCCGATGCACCCCAACCCCTCACCCTTCTCCGTCCATTCATACTGGGTGGGTTGTTGCCAGTGGGGATCGAACCCCTAACATGACCTTTAACACCTCTGGTACGCCGACAGATGCTACCAATTGTGCTACAGCATAACTGGTGGCATCTCTCAGTGATTGAGGGGTGTTAAAGCTCAGGTCTGGGGTTCGATCCTCCCTAGGAACAACCCACCTGCTAGTTGGTGCTAGAGGTGATGGGTTGGGGTGTATTAGGCTGCGGACCTAACACAACCGGTTTGAGGGTGGCAAGTGGGATGCCTGGTAAGCCCAAGAGGATCCGGGGGTGTTACACAGCCCGTCACGAGCTTCGACACGATATAGCTCGTCTCGACTTTCGACCATGGATAACTTGTCTCGATCTTTGGCCTAAGATAGCTTGTCTTGACCTTTGATCAAAGTTGACTCGTCTTGACCTTCGCCTAGGCCTGCCCATCTCAACCTTTGGCCGACCCGTCTTGACCTTCGGCGTAGCCTGATTTGTCTAAACTTCAGCTCGTATTGGCCCATGTTGACCTTTGGCACTCATCGCCCCATTTTGACCTCTGACTTGAGACGACTTTGCTAGACCTTTGACCAAGGCTAAACCTTTTCTTTAAGAGTTACTTTAAGTCATTGTAATGGGGCCAAACCCACCTTGGTCGTGATCCTAAGCCACTTGAGAGGGGGCATTGGGGGTTGAGGCTTTTTACTGGCCCACTCATTTAGGAGCTCTCTAAAAGCGGACTTTTTCAAAGGTGGACTAGGGTTGACCTATAGGCCATATGTCAAATTGATAACTCTACCTGCCAAATCTAGTGTGATGGCTATATTGTCAACTATTCCTCCTTGATTGGAAATTCGTCAAGTCGACCTCGTCTTATTAGCTCATCTTCCTAAGTAGTACAAAGATCAAGAGCTCCTCCTCCCTCTTTTCCCACTGGCCTCATATACCGTGACAATAAAGAAGGGCCCCTAACTTAGCTTAATCACGTCTCCACTATCGCGCCACACTCCAACTCTCTATGGTATATCAACATGTGAGGTTATGTGCCAAGGTACGATAGTACTAGCTTCTATATGACTAAGTAATTCTCGTTCTTTCTTTCCGTTTGTAGGGAGGAAACTAGTTACAGTGATATGTGCGCTCCTCTCTCTTGGATTGAGCAATGTAGGATGTTTCCATATTAGTCACTTGCACCAAGGGGATGGGCCCCTAGCTCGGGAGTGTGGGATAAAATGCTCTTTATCTAGGTTGTCCAACTTTTGATTCAAAGCATATAACTCCTGTTGGTGTTGGGTGCGCAACTACTCCAAGCGAGTCTTCTGTATGGAAAGTTGTTGCTTCATCTCTTGCATTTTAGCCATTACCTCTTGGAGATTTTCCTCATTTTTATTGAGGAGTGTCTGCATGTGGGTTTTGATCGCATTGATGGCTTGTGGGTCCATATCAGGTACAAAATAATTGGATACTTGGGTTAGGCCATTCGTCAAGACCATGCACTTCTATGTTGTGGGGAAGTATTTCTACTCAAACGAGTGTCAATTATTCTTACCGAATTTGGCCAAGCAGTATCCGAGGTGAGGTGACCTGATTGTTGATGTGTGATCGAATACCAGATCACCACAAGAGGGAAGTCCTCTTGCAAAGACTCTTTGACGTTCAAATTAATAAAAGATTTTGAGTGAATATTTATGAGTAAAAGCAATTATGAAATGAAATGATCATACTCTCTGTAATGACATATATTTATAATCTCCTTATATCTAAGAATAACATATAAATATTATTAGTGGATTTTGTTATTATATAAAATATTATATATCCCATAAATATTATCTTTCTCATTTCATTGTAGTTATTCTGTGTTTATTATTAGGTCATTTTGAGCTACCAAATAACAATATTGTAAATATGGACTGCTAGGTACAATATGCGTTCAAATAAGAGAGATGAATATGTTAGGTTGAAGGAAAGCTCGCAGATTTTGAAGATAATATATATGGTAGTTTGAAGGATATGATTGTTGTTTTTTTACGTGCAAAGTAATGAGAAAGAGGACACAATGAAAAAAGATTATGGGTACATGTATGCGTAAATAATTGACAATTTTAGACTAGGGTTGGTGTTGTGATACATCTATTCTTCTATGATGGTTCTGTTGAATGCTGTGGCTTATCATGCCAACTTCAGATGAAATAATGCATGTTACTATCTATCTTAAATTTAGTTTTATTCAATCCAAAAATACATTGGTTTAATTTTTAGGACTTTTAGTTTGAACGCTTATAATTAACTGAGTTTATTGAGATGTGTATTTTATAAGTTCTAGTTAGATATTATGTCATTTCCGAATATTAATTAATATTGTTTAGACTATGTATTTTTTTTAATTGATTTCAAGTACCAGAAACAGATATTTTTATGATTTTTATCTAATATTCTTATTAGTTTTATTTTATTTAATAATGAAGAAGCCCTAATATCTAGATATATAAATTATACTCGCTTCATAATCGAGATTCATTATCTTAAACAAACCAAATTTTTACAAAATAGGTGACATGCTAAGAACAAAATACTAAATAAAAAAAAAATTAATGAACTCATAAAAGAGAAAAGAAAGCATCATATAATCGAAAACATGGCCGCATTAGAATATTAATTTGTTGATTATGATTTGAAATTGGTGATTAAGTGTAATATTTTGATGATGGGATGAACCTAACTTTGCCACCTTATAGTATTTATTTATTTTATAAGTTAGATAGGAGGATCAAAGGGGGCCCACATGTCATCCATTAGGATTGCAAGAGAAGGAGAGTTTAATTAAATAATGAATGAATGAATGAAGGGTAGAGTTAATAGAGGACAAGGAGACAAGTGGTACCTAATGGTTCCCCACCATAGGATAAAAGTGGCTATACATTGGGCTTGACCCAATCATGAGTGGGGGCCCATTTTCTCATGCTTTTGCCATCAAATTCCCAAACTCTGTCTGTCCCTGCGTACACACTCTTCCTCCTTGCGTCAGATCAACCTCACTGCTTCATCTTCTGTCATTTTTATTTCAATTCATTTAATCACAAACTCTTTATTATTATAAATATTTCTTAATGTGGTTTTAGTTTAGATAAATATCTTGTGCGTTGGGCTTTATTTTAAAGAATTCGGAATTACTTATTACTGGAAGTACTACCCCTCAAATATTTGATTTCATTAATTTGTACTTTATATTTAGCAATTTAATAATTGATAATATAATAGGATGAAAAATTTATAATATTTTATGTTTTTTATATTAGGTTTTAATAATCGATATAAAAATCACTTTTTATTTTTGAATAATTAATATAAAAACACTATTCTATTTTTAGTGAAGTTTTAGTAATGGTTAAAACTTTTTATTGTTTTTTTTTTTTTTTTAAAATTTCAATTGGATATTTATTTTTGAAATTGTGTTATAATTTGGTTATTTTTGTTGGTATTGTACTAACAACGTTAACTGATGTGTCACGTGTCAGAGAAGTGTTGTAGTTTTGTTTATGATTTTAAAAGGGTTGTTACATTTGCAACGTGACAGAGACAGTGTGACATGATAAGGTAGTACCACATGTCATTGTTAATGTGAAAAATCTCAATTTAGTCCTTATGTTTGTTATTTGGTCTTAATTTAGTCACTTTTTTTTTTTAAACTAGAGAAATTTCACCCCTATCCAAATTAAGACCAAATTTAATTTTTATATAAATGTTACAATGATATTTTTAACACTAACACCTTGTCCTCTAAAAGATATAAGGTGAACTCTTATAAAAATTATAGCCAATTTAATAGTCATTTCAAGATATTTTCCTAAAAAAGGGTTTCTATTTTGCAGCTCTCTTAGGATTATATAAAGAAAAGTGAAGTGAATAATTTGATTTGTTTGGATATTATAATACTTTTTCCAATTAATCAACATTTTTGTGGTTGCTTTTCATTTTAACTTTTGTTTTAATTAAGTTTTGTTTTAATTAACTTTTGTAATAATGTACAAACACTTTGATATTGTAAATTGTAATGATGTGAAGAGGAAGATAATTGTAAGAATGACAATTTAAGTTCACATTGACTTCTAAATAGACATTTGATGAAAATGTTTTTGCATCATACTTAATTTTTATCAAAGATTGCTAGATTGTGTAGGTGTAGTTGGCTCTAGAAATGAAGATGAATAGAGCTTTAAAATTGTTTTGAACCATAGAATATGAAATACTTAAAAAAAACAAAATCAAGCATAAAATAGATTTTTATACTAGTTCATCCAAATCTTACATGCTACATTCAATTCTCCCTTAAGCACTTATCTTAGGAGGTTCTACTAATCAAATAAATTGATTACAACATGAGTATAAACCTCTTCAGGTATCACTAGTATAATCTCTCCAGATAACACAAGTACAATATTTCTAGACACGGCTAATATCAACCTCTCCAATTCACACAAGAATAAACCTCTCTAGGTTTAACTATTTTAACCTCTTCAGGTTTCCTTCTTAGTATTCCCTAAGATTAAGAACTCGCAATAGGATAACGAGAAGACAATCTCATAGTAAGAGAGTTATAATTTCATCTTACAGGGTATAATTCACAATGTGAAAAATATTACAATGGCTAAGCTCACAACCCAATATTTTTTACTATGAAGACTATATTCCAATTTAACTCTATACGCTCAATATTTCTTTCTTTTTTGCGCTTGTATATTCTTCACTTTTTCTTCTTTTTCATGTATCTTTATTTTTATTCTTTTGTTCTTTATAATGTTCTAAATTTATAGATGGTTTGAGAATTTGACTATTAAGTGCTTCATGATCACTTAAATTTTGTTCTTCATTTATCTTCTGTATTTTATTTGCTTGATCAATGCTTTGAAAGGAAAGTCTTCATTGAATCAATGTGCTTATGCAATTTCTTCTCCGAGAGTGGTGAACGCTTGAGGTGGAATGTTTATCCAATAAATTCTCCAATGTCCACTTTTCTCACTACAAAAGGAAACTTTTCAAATTTTATCGAGTTAGAATTAAAATCAGATTATAACTATTTAGTATAAGACATGAATTAGATTACATAGATCATTTCCATATACAAAGATAAATTACCCTTGATAATTAATAATTGTATTAACTCAACATGAAATCTTTGCTAATTAGATCATTCTTTTTCTAAGAACCATTTTAATCACTAATGCTTATCACCTTATTTAATATGCAAAAATTAAGATATAATATCAATTAGTTAATATAATGTATGAAATCTTGTAGGCATATCATGGTCAGTTGATTAACTGACATTCATATCATCTTATTAGTTTAAACTTCACTTGTTTAATATATATAATACTTCACATTGTCTTATCAATATAACATGTATCATTTGACCAGATACAAACTCATAAAGTCTAATGAGTACAATATGTATCGTTTGATGGTTTATTCTTCATAACATTATCATTTGATGGTTATTTTGTTCCATCTGATCTTTTCAAATTATATCTTTCACTTTTGTTCACTTTATTGCAAGACTTTGTTAGGATGTATGTTTTGAATGTAATGTAAAACATATAATAATATATATAATCTTCAATGTAACGTTGTTTTTGTTATCATCAAAACTTGTATCCATTTACGCCTAATAGGGTGATGTATCATTTGATTCTAACATATTGACTCATCTAGTCTTTAACACTGATTTATTGGTGCATCATACAACAAAAATATGACATCGATAACGATACATGGAGGAAGTTTGTTAAGATTCATACTAATTCAAGATGACATCTTTGTAGCATATAAATTTTTGTAATTTCTTATACAAGTGTGAAGGTTTAATTATTTAGAACAAAATAGAAAACAAATCAAAAAAATGCAATGGAGGAGAAATGGAGAGCATTTTCTCTATAAGAGAGATAAATGCAAATGATAATTACCATTTGAATTTTGAAAACTCAAAAATAAGATTTTAAGGTTGAGGACTTGCCTTAATGGTGTGTTGTTATGGGAGTGATGATTTGAGGGAGAGAGAAGAGATTGATTTTAGTTGATTAGAATGTGATATTTATGTTATTCTTTTTTATGGATTTAGGAGTGATTGTAGAGTGGATTTGAGAGTGATTTTTGTGAAAGTTTGTGAAGAACTTGACTCATGACTAAAAAAAAAATTTAATAGATGAAAATGTAGAATGACCTAATTGTCCTTAGAGTTAAAAAAATATGATAAAATTATATTTAAATAAGTTATGATTAGTTTTTCATATATTATTATCATAAATAAAAATATTTATTAATTAAAAATATTAAAATATATTTGATTTAGAAAATTTAATATTTTAATTAAAAAAACATTTTAAAAAATTATAGGATATGAGAAGAACTGACCACTTCATAAGCCACTACAACTCAACGTGACACCACGGCCAACCCAACGTTCACGACGAGCTGACCACAAAAACGACCACCAGTAACGACGATGCCTCCCCACTTCCTTCCACTGCTATGAAGCCCTTCAACAACCAAAACGCAAACGAGTTCCTGGCACCAAACACCGTGAATGGAATGGAATAGGTTACACAAAAAACAGAACCGGTTAGAAGGGAACATAACAAAGTTGGAATTGGATCCAACAAAACGGGAATAGGATCCATGCAAAAACAGATATAGTAACCTCAAAAAATAGATCCTATTCCAAAAAAGAGATGTGCTAATTATTTTTTTTAATAAAATAATGAGGGCAATACGGTAAAATGATCTCAATTATTCTCTAATGTCTGCATGGTAGCGGGATCAGATGCAACCACACATCCCTCAAATCACTGCTCTGCTTCGCTTCCAAATATAGGAAAAAGAACACAAATATTCTTCACAATATTCGCTTAATCTCTGCATAGTAATTACCTGCATAAGTACACGATCTAAATGAGAGAAAGCTTACAACTATTCGGTTAATCTTTTCAAGTTATCTTACAAAGGAGATCTATTATGCTCATATATAGACATGACTCACAAAAATAAAAGGATAATGGTATGTTTTTAATGATCCTAAATAATATAGCTTTAGTGTTTTATTTATGTTTGAATGTTATTTATGATTATTTAAAAAATTAAATTATATTTAGACAACAAATTTTCCCTTTAGAGGTTCAACATTAATGAAAATTCTTTTATCGTATTTTTGAATAGACTAATAGTTATTTTAATCGTACTTAATTATTATAATCCAAATATAAAATTTATCTTATTCATATTGTTTCTACCCCTACTTCGAACTACTTTACAAATCAATAAGAATCAATAATTATTACTTACTCATTATCTTGACTTTAATATACACTTAGTATATAAGTCAACCTAAATAGCCTTCACAATAACTATCTTATTTCTTAGGATGGCAACTTTGGTCATATTCAAAGAACTACTCTTTAAAATAAAATAAGTCTGAATTTAATTATAAAATGGAATCTGTATTGTTTGTTCAGAAAAGGGGACAACGTATTCTTAATCAACATATTCTTAATATGAAAAAACCTACAATGAGATTTAAAGTTTTGAACTAAATATAATATTATACTTTCTTGTATAGTTGGTTCATCACCTATTTTAAAGATGTCTCTCGTGTTTCTTTCCTTGAATTTCTGAGCCATGAGTTTTTGTGGAAGCTCATGAACTAACATGAAAATTGTTGATTGCACTAGTAAATTATAACCTCTCACAGAACCAGTTCATCAATTATATTAACAAATACTTTAAATAAGCATTTCTCCCAAGTACATATGCATATTTACTATTAACACTTTTGCTAGATTCTCCACTCACTGCACTTTGGTATCAGTAGTGTGTTGGCAAATACTTTTCCGTGATGACCAACTAAACTTGAAACTCATCACGAGTTGTGTAAAGTCCTATGAAGACTAAGAGAAATAAAATCAAATAACTTTTAAAATTAAGGTTTAGTCTGCTATGTGTACAAATCTTTCTTGTTTATCATTAATATATGTGAATACATATTATTAAATAGTTATATAAAATACGAATATTGAAATATAATATTGGGCTCAGAGCTGTGACATCTTACGTAAAATGTGCAACACATCCCTGCTATAATTCAGGAAGAATTATATTAACAACTAGACTTATTCTTAGATGGTGGGCTTCCTTCGTTAAGACAAGCTTTATATAGAATAAAAATAAAATCTATCATGATTTAGGTTCGAGTAATCCTGTTTGATGTGCATAAATTAGTTGGAGAATCCTTTAGTTATAATAATTCAATCAGAAATCAAGTCCATGAGTTACATTTGATGCATATATTATAGACTCATGGCGCTTACTTGAGCATGGGGTAGTGTTCTGGACTCGTAGTCCATCCTTAGAGTTTCGATAATGACAACTAACACAACTTCAATTAGGTAGCTTAGATGGAATGAAAGGGAGGGAAAAGTCATGAATTCCATTCTTAGCTAACAATTAACTTCCCTGCTGACCAAAAATAACAAATAACATTTGTCGATAAAAAAAATTAAAACATGTATCTAAACAACTTTAAGCACAAAAACAAGATCTAAATCATGATTAAATCATAATTGAGCCATTACAAGAAAAATTGATATTATCGACAATCAAAATTTGTCGGTAATGCTTAAACATAGATTTAATATACATTGATCCATCTTCATTCATCAAAGGGAGTTGCATAAGAATTTCAATTTTGTTGGAGAGCCTTGCTTCATTGGAGGATATTGTATGGACGTTTCTTGCACGTGGAAGGGTGGATGAAGGAATCTGAGCAACGCAGAGACCGACAACAAGACTCTTGTTGGTTGTAGGTTGTAAGATACCGATGGCATATCAAAGTTGGGTGCTACTCGATTGTGGTCTCTCATGAGGATGAAGAAGAAACCTTAGGGTTTCTATTTTTTATAATAGGGAAAAGAAGAGATGCCAAGTTAAGAAGATGAGAATTGGGTAGGAAATTTCACTACAAAAAATTCTTGAAATTATCGAAAGAACTTTATCAACAGAAATAAATTTGTAGGTTAATTAAAATTACCGATGGATTTTAAAAATTTAATTACCTACAAATAAATTTGTCGATAATGAAAATTTTAGTTACTAACAAAAGAAATCATCAAAAAAAATCTATTATACACATATATATTAAAATTCGTCAGAAAAATTCATCAATAATTTAAAATTCTTATTACCAATGGATTTTCTGTTGGTAAATTCATAAACAAAACGACAAATTTCCCACCCAAACTTGTTGAACCTCACTTCACCTCACCTTCACTTATTTTACCTAACACACTAACACAGACCTCATACCATTCTCTAGCATTCTCAAATATCATATCTATTCCCTCATCTCTCTTTCACCTACACAACTCTCTATCACTATCACTTTCCATCACCACTCATAATATCATCCCATATTCATCATTTATCCACCTTGTTCTATTTTTCGATACATTTCGATGGGGTTTTAGTGAGCTTTAATCCCTAACAACGACGAAGAGTCGTCGCAAGTAAGCCTTGGGTCTTCTTCACTCACACCTCAGCACCATCGTCCTTCGATAAAAGCCACTGCTCATCTCCTCCATTCAAACCTACAACTACCATTGTCGGTCGCCGATGAGGATATGGGAAACATTACTTGTCCATGTGTATGATAACATGTATCAAAATCATGTTAGTCTAAATGATAAATTAAAGAGGTATTGGAAGAACCAAAAAATGAAAAAACTAAAAAAAGACGAAAGAGGAAGGAAGGAGAAGATAAACCAAATCACAATATTTATGGATAAATTTTACCGACAATTTTTTTTCATTTGTAATTATCAAAATATTGACCGATGAACTTTTTCGTCGATAATTACCGACAAAATTCCTATTTTGTCAGTAAATTTTACTAATGAAGATTTTGGCGACATATTTTTATTCGTCGGTAATTTTGATTTACCTATAGATTTTAAGCATTATCGATGAATTTTGGTCGTTGGTAATATCAAATTTTATTGTAGTGTTTATTACTTTTTTTATTGACAAATTTGTTCGTCGGTAATTAAAATTTTAAATTACTAACAAATTTTACTAACAAATTCTAAGGTATATAATTATCGACGAATTTTACCGATGAATTTTATCGACAAAAATATATCCGTTGATAATTTAAATTTTAAAATTCGTTGATAAAATTTTGTTAGTAGTTCTAAGAATTTTTGTATTAAGGATTCCTTAATTGTCCGTATAGGTAATAGTCCAATAAAAGTAGTCTAAATTAGTGAACACTGAGGTAAAAAAGTTAGCTATTATTCGAAACAAATTACCTTTCCGATAAGAACACCTTCTTTGTTGAGTATTAACTTCAGCATCAATGTATCTTTACACCTTGAGATTGAGAATCAAAGGCAAAGATTGAGCACCTAAAGGCTAAGGATGTATCAAGTTGGTGGTTTTAAAGGGTTCACTCTTCCTTATAAGTACATTTTGGTATACCCAATGTGTTATCAGACATAACCTTGTTGAAAACCACATGGTAACTACACGTAAAATGGCAAGCAACAAGGGACATCACTTTAAAGAGACACGAGACATAATAGAATTATGGTCCACCAACCTAATAAGGAGCCCAAATATCGCACGAGTTTTAACTCTAACACAAAAAGACTGACAACTTGTAAAATGTGATCTCTCAACCCTTTGCCTCCAATTATACTTACGAGGCTTCATCAAGTTGTTACCCTTTCGTTGAAGGGATAATGGAAAAATCCTTCCTATCTAGTTGGAAGACTCCTAGATTCAATATATACAATGGTATAACATATCCTAATGAGCACGTCAACATCTATGTCACTTAAGTTAGTGTGTACACTTTAAAAGACACCATCCTGTGCAAAGTGTTCCCATTTCCTTTAAAGGAGCGATGATAAGCATGTTTACTTGCTTCCCACCATAAACGAAAGATTAATTTGACACACTACTCACAAAGTTTGGAAGCCAACCTCATCATCTTACATAGGTAGCCCTCATGATTATTATTCAATAAAATACATAATATCTTTATGTATTCATGGTACAATTTGGGAAAGTGGAACTTAATACCCAAAACCAAAGCCTCAAACTTGCAATTATGACATAGTCATCGTCCTAAAACCAGGCCTGTTCTCCAGCAACTTGTGCAAGAAGCCCACATTAAACCAAGATGAATTGAGGTAGAGAGTTGCAACATTTATAAAACTCAAATTTCAAAGTCATGTCAAAACTGAAAAGGTTTCCAAGAAGAAGCCCTTTGGCAAAGACTGTACTTGTCCACCCATGCCACTGTGAAGATTGAAAGAGTCCCCACGGGTCCAAAGTTTATAATGTACAGTTTGTTTAACAACAATTGTGCCTGAATATTAGAGCAAACCTAGAATATTGAGTTGTTATTGACAACACATAGGATCCTAGCCTTGTTGAATGTCAACCAGAGCAAGCATTATTGCTACCATTGGAACCACAACAACAACACTAAAGAGTGTATGAACCTAAAGGATAAGATTGAAGTACTAATGCAGGTTGAATGGCTACAACCTTTGTTTGAAGGGAATACATAAGGGACATTTGCAACTGAACAATTCGCCCTCAAGAAGATAAGAGAGAGCATGCCCCAATAAGAGAAGGTACACTACAAGAATTCTATACAATAGCATCTACTAAAAGCCGACACAAGGAGAGTAAATCTGACATTAGTGGAAAGGTGGTGTCGATTCAATGTCAGGTAGGAAGTCCATGAAAAAACCACACTCTCATGTCAATTCTGGATCACATCCTTCAATTAGATCATTCCTCATTTGTGCATATTTGCATAGTGTATGGATCTGCATATATTTCAATTTAGGTTCATCTTCATTCCAAGTCACGTGTGTTTCATCTCTCCATTAGATTCTACACTACTCTTGCATATCATGCATAACATAGTTTAGTTTCATTCATGCATCTCATATTTAGTGTCAAGCATGCATTTAAATAGTTTAGTCTTCAAGTGAATAAAATCAGCTTGCTTTTAGTTTTTTCTCTTTGTTCATTTCTTTTCTCCCTTATTTTCTTTTATTTTCTTTATAAGTGAGATTTAATTGTGCAAGCTATACTTAACACGCACCATTTCCTTGGATCCCTATATTTTGTTAGGGGGATTATTTGGGTTTTGTGTAACTCTTAAAAAGTGACTGAAAAAATGAGCTAACAATCGCCTATGAAGGTGATAGCGAATAAGAAAGAAGCCATTTTAGCAAGTTTTCAACGAAGAAGTGAAAAAGAAAACTTACACACAATATTTTAAAAAACTATTTACGTTGAACTCATAAACCCTTTATATAAATGAGACTTTTTAAAACAGAATCAAACATAAAAAAGTTGCTCTTATTTACAAAATGTCACTGTACTATATCAACATCTAATTATATATATTGAACATAAATCATAACTCATTTCGTTCTTTAAAAATTAAATTATGTTCTAGGACATATTAAAGTTTTTTCTGGTTTAATAATAACTTTGTTTTATAAAAGATAATATTTCATTTAAAGTTATCACTACAGATTCGATCAAAGTAAATATATTAACTTCTTCTTATTGATATATTATTTTATTTTGATTTTTTTTTCTACAAAATAGTAAAGATAATAAGTTTAGAAATATACATTAGTAAAAGATTTCATGACATGAAAAGATAAATTATGATTTAGAAGTGAATAGGTATCTTTATTATAAAATCACCTCTTCTTTACAGCATTATCAAATCACAGAAAGATAAAGTCTAATATTTTATCATATAAAAAACATATTAAGTATATTATCTTAATCATAAAGATAATTGTTTTATATTTATTTTTAAAAAATATTATCAATAATTATATAAAGAACCACAATTTTTAAAAAATGGAATTTTAGTTTCATGCTATGATAATCTCAAGAAATATGTGAAATATCTTCTTATTATATTCTAATTTGAGTAATGCAAAATTTTGCCTTACCTCATGATATAACCTTATCTTTATCTGATGAAAAGTATAAATGAAATAGTTTTCAAATTTCCCATGTGTTATTCGATATTCGCATTCTTTATTACATTGGTAATAATAAGGAAATTCAATCACTTTAATTGAATGATATTTTCACCTATCCATCTAACAAGTACATACATAAAAAGAAGAAATAGATAAGTGGGGATTCAATGATCTCAACCTACACTTACTTTCAAAAAACTCAAATAAGAGAAACCTAAAGTTATCTAGTTTTACTCTTATATCAACATTGACATTGATTTTGTAAGGATTATATTTTCCCTTTTCAGAATTACCAAGAGTACTTATATTTCTCTTAAATTGGTAACAAATTCATCACTCATGAATATCAATATATCAATATCAAAGACAAATCACTTGTTCTTATTAAAATGTATTCTCATTTGAAATGTTTAACATTTGTTGGAATTGTCAAATTTGATGAGATGAAAAATGTAGTGCAGGTCATTATCCTGATCATTAACTTTTCATGCAAAAATCATAGTCAAACACATATATCCTTTCATACCGTCCTCATCAAGAATACCCAGTTATAATTTGAACATATTTCTCAGATTTTATACTTTCTTATTAAAGTATTAATTCCTTTATAAGCTATGTCTATTTCATTATATAAATAGCTTTAATCTTATCATTTCTAAACACCAATAATCATATATATATATATTATAGAGATATTTCTCATCTCATATTATAAAATTAGTGTATTTAAATACATCTATCTCTCGGTATATAAATTCAATTATGATCAATATTCAATTTCATTTCATAAAAATTACATATATTAAATATATTAAGTTTTTTTTTATAGACATATACTAAACAATCTCACGCTAAATACAAATAATTCTTTTTGTAGATAATGCTCACCAAATGATAACAGTGTAAAGGATAATAATTATGAAATTTATATGGCTAGAGAGCTTTTTAAGTCTAGTTTCACAGGAATTAGTTTTTCAATATTTTTTTTTACAAGTTGGCGTGTTCAATTAGTTTATTGAATCAGGTTAAGAATTTCATAATATAATTTTCATATTTTTAGGATATTAGTTATTTGTTTCAGAGTTTTTGAGTAATTTCAAATTCGAAGTTTATATTATTTTAAGTCTATTCCCTAAAAAATTGGTTTCATATAATTTCATTGAGTAAAACATGAGTCATGAAATTTGTATAATCTCATCCAGGGTTTGATTTGCCAAATTAACTTATTTTCATAACTTCTAGAAAAATAGAAAATGATCTTAAATTTTATATATATATATATATATATATATATATATATATATATATATATATATATATATATATATATATAAAGATAA
>Ga0214544_1001316_pt1 | contig 50945 bp, 15 predicted proteins | sample CNSS3metaG_FD_160074 | JGI IMG/M metagenome (GOLD analysis project Ga0214544, IMG submission 160074) | Root nodule microbial communities from cowpea collected in UCLA plant growth center, Los Angeles, California, USA - CNSS3 | ecosystem: Host-associated > Plants > Roots > Nodule | place: USA...
AAAAAAAAGAAATATAAAATATATATATATATATATATATATATATATATATATATATATATATATATATATATATATATTTTTCATCTATGCAAAATTAACCATTTGGTTTTAGTGTTTTACATTTCAGGTTTATTTGGTTTCCATTTATGGCTAAAGAAAAAAAAATTATTTTATTATCACTACAAAATGACTACAATTGAGGCGACAAATATTAGAACTATCTTGTTAAATAATTACCATCTTTTGTAAAACACAGTGAGCACAACATAGATTTTTTGTAGGGATACAAGGACGGTTCAAATCATAAGGTTACAACAAAAAAACAAAAAAACTTTAAACAACAATATAAAATTGTTATTTAAATTATAAAAATCATGGTCTAAAGATTATATCACGATTATTTAGGTATGGTATAGGTGAGTGTAAATACAAGTAATAGATAACGATTGTTAGTATGACAATATTTTTAAAACCGTTGTTTAAAATTCTCACAATAAATAACAATTTTTCAGGTTGATTTTAGACCTTACCTATAATTTTAGACCACATTTTGACTGGTTTTGCTCACATAGTTTAAAACAACAATTCTATAATAATGGACTATCATGATATTTTTACAATATTTGTAAAAATGTTGTTTATTATATGTTAAGGCCACATTAATTTAACTGTTGTCTAATTCAGTGGTCTAAATTACAAAATATTGTAAAGATTAAAAAGTCAATGTTATAAGCTTACATGCCCGTATAATGAATTCTATGTATAAAAGTTGAGATACCTACATTTCTTTTATAGATATATACATACTTTTTTACTGATAATTTTTGTTTTATAAAATAATAATATTATAAATAATAAAATTTTGAATAATAATATCATACATAATCATAAAACTAACATTAAACTCTTTTTTTTTATAAAAAAAATGGAAGAAAAAAAATACAAAAATTAATTGAGAATGGCATTGCAGTGAGCAATGACTTCAAAATCTTTGATACGAACACGTTCGGCCTCGGTTTCTTTTCATTTCATTTGGTGATTCCATTGCCTAAAAGTGCACGATCCGTGTGCCACGCAACAACAAAAAAAAAAACGCGAGATGTTTTGTTTGTTCTATTTTACATATGGAACCCAAGCCCCCACAGTTTAGGGTTACACGTGAGCAAGACAACAAAAATTGATGAATTTATTGTAAGAAAACGATCTAAAACGCATGACGGCAATAATAGAAAGGAATATAAAGACCACTTAATAAGCATGCATATATTTGGAAACGGAAGATAAATATTGAAGAACTTCTACACATAACACATTATATCTACCAGCGCGTAATAATACGTGTGTTAAAGCCCTAATTGCCCTTATGATATTTATTTTGTAGGTTTAATTATCTCACTTTCACATGAGTGTGTCAATCTGGTAATCATTTTTTAAAAGGTGTCAATTGAATCAAAACTTTTTAAAAATTGATTCAAATAGGTCCTTTTCATACAGAAGTTACTAACACGATACATGTCAGTTTGTGAATTTTTTTTTATATTTTTTAATTTGTTTAATTTTTAATTTTTAATATTTTTTTTTGTAAATAAATTGTCACTTATTAGGTCTCTGGTGTGTCACGTGGCAAGGTAATGCCACGTGTCAGTATTATTATCAAATGTTATTATCTTGATTTCAATTCATATATGCCTCATTGATTCAATTTAATCCCCATATATATCTCTCATACATTCAGTTTAGTTCATTCTTATGTGTCTCTGATTTAATTTTGATCCAATTTTTTTCAATAATTAAAATCCTTTTTTCAATCCATTTTTTTATAAGATTAAAACTAATTAAATATAAATAATTTTAAAAAAATTAAGTAATGATATTTACATTATTTCTCTCCAAGTAGTACAAGTCATTTTATTAAGTCATTTTTAATAAAAAAAAATAGTAGTATAACATTCATGTAAATAAAAAATCTAGTTTAAAATTAGTGAGAAACAATATTGTTTTATTTTTTAAAAGAAGTAATAATTAACAAAATATGAGTTAATAATATACAATAATGTAATATGTTAAAATGTCATTTTAATAGAAAATATTATAACATTTATACAAATAATAAATTTGGTCTTAGATTGGAGAGAAACAATGTAAATATCAGTACTTAATTTTGTAAAAATATTTATACTTAATTAGTTTTAATCTTATAAAAAATGGTTTAAAAAATTGGGATAAAATTGAATCAGAGACATATAAGTGTATAAGTAAAGACTAAATTGAATCAAGGAGACATATATAAAGACTAAATTAAAATCAACATAATGATTTGACAATGACAATGACAATGCCACGTGGCATTGCATTGCCACATGACATTGATAATGTCATGTGTCATACCAGGGACCTCACACGTGACAATTTTTTTGCAAAAATTGCAAAAAAATAAAAATAAAAATCACAGACTGACAGGTGACACGTTGTTAACAATGTTAATAATTTTGGTTTGAAAGGACTAATTGAAGCAATTTTTCAAAAGTTGGAATGCAGTTGATACTTTTCTTAAAAGCAATTAACAAACCTCTACTAAAGTGGATACCATCCAAATAATTAAACGTATTATATATTCATATGTATAAACTAAAAAAGCAAAACAAACACTTTTATAAATATTCTATTAAAAACAACCATCAACAACATCTAAGATATCATTTAAATCCAGGATTCATTAACAATAATAAAACATAAACATTAAAAAAAAAAAAAAAACATAGTCACACAAAAACTAATGAAAGCAACAGGTTTGATGTAAGGAAATGGCTAATTAAGGTTTGGGAGTGGGAGCAGTTCCATCGAAAGATTCGTCAGATCCATCATTTCATCCACCGCAGCAGCAATCTCTTGCCTTTTCTCTGGAACTATGGATGAAAACTGTGCTCCATCTCCTACAAAAATTATTAAAACTGTGATTTTAAGGTTTTACATGAGTTTATATATTTTCAACAAATGTGTCATTAACAGTAGTTTTCATGCAGTTAAAATGAAGCGATACCATGATTTGAGGATGTATCAATGGACACTCCAGTGAAAGGATCAATATGCAGATTAAGCAATTGTTGCTTAATATCTCGAAGGTTCTCGAGCCTACTCTTTTTCTTCCTGTTCTTCTCATCTTCAGCTAAAAGGACAATGCCTCAAAAAATTAGTGACATTATTTCCATTAATGTTATGCCAATTGGCCTAAAAAAACAGCTTTATTTGTTGGGCATGCAGAAACATGCAAACATAAGCACATTCCAAAGATGAAACAACTTTACCGTCTCTGAGCATAGCCTTTTTCTGAAGATATTCCATTTCATGGAACAATGTCTGCTCTTCTACCATTAAACTGTGCATTCGGCTCTGTTGGCGAGCCTGTATTGGTTGAAGTTGTGCTAGTTGATCCTGCACATAGATATATGAACATAGTTAACTCTGAAAAACATAGATATGAACATTTTCCATTACATTCATTTAAAAAAAAAAATAACAAGAATAATCACCTGCAACATTATGTGACGGTGTTCCAACTCCTCAACTAATTTCACCTTCTTCTGTCTTGATCTTTGGGCAGAAAGTCTGTTTGAGAATAACCTTCTTAGTTTAGGATCCATGACGTTTGGTTCCACAGGAGCCATTTCAGCTTGGGATTGTTCAGCATTTGAAGAAGAATCCTGAACCTTCTTTCCCTTTCCTCTCTCCATTAGCAAAATGATAGAATGCTAATACAAGAAAAGGCTTTGGTTAAAGGTAGAAGGAGGTAATCTGGTGGAGTAAAATTTGTGTAGCATCCTTAATATATATATTGATTTTTGTTGTTTATGTGAGACAGAAATTAAGGTAGTGTTTTCAAGAAGACAACAAATTAGTCTGCGCTGGTGAAATTAGTGTAGCTGTCTCCTCAAACATGCACAGGAGAAGAACTTCCCTTGTATGGAAACTGCTTCATTATTAGTATGTGGTGGCCAAAATATGATACCAAAGCTCTTCAAATCACATGCCAGCAGAGATGTATGTTGGCTTAGGGCCACTTATATCAATTTTTTACTAAAACAAAGATAAACATTTTATCTACATTTATTATTATTATATATATTAACGTTTTCGTTGCTTATTAATTATTCTTCTAATAATTTTACAACAAAATATGCTTCTTTAGAAAGTTTTATTGCAACACTTTTTTTTTTTAAATGGTTCACATGTTATATAGCAACAATTCAAAAAACTTTGAATTTATGTATTTTTCTTCCAAGTTAAACCTATAATCTAACCCATACGCACATACAGTGAATTTTTTATTTCATTCTTACATACATGTAAACATCTGTTAATTAATTAACCAATTTTCTTTCATGTATTTTTTCATTAGCAAAAACAAATACATTAAATAAGAACAATTGGTACTAACAAAATAATTGTCTTTTGTACATCACCTTATTTATGTATGAAGTAAAAAATAGACATAAAAAATGTGTGGAAATATTGTTGTAAATAGATATAATGGTTTTATGTCAGATTACTTATGGCTCAACCTAAACAAAATAATTTACGTAGAACAGTTTAACTTTAAACGTAAATTATCTTAGTTGTATCTATGTTGGTTACAAAAACGACATACAAACTCTTTTTTAATCAGCATATATAAAAATTCTTTCGAGCGCCGGTGAATAAATATTTTTTAAATTAAGGTTCTAAGAAAGTTGTTGGAGTTCCATGGATCCCTCACAGCAGTGGCGGACCTTCGGGGCATGCTCCCACACCTGGAGGTGACAAAACGGACTGGACTCAACGGGCCACTCGTCAGCCCGTGCTAAAAAAAATGAGTTGGGTTGAAGATTTCAACCTGTTAGCCCGTTCCGTCCAGTCTGTCAACTTGACGGACCAAAGTACGGACCGGTCTGTCCTGACCCGTTGGCCCGTTTTAAAAAAATAAAATAAAATAAAAATAATTAAAAAGATTAATTTTTTAGATTATATATTTTAAATGTAGAAATATATAATAGTATTGTAATTTAAATCATTAACATCTACAAATTAAGTTTGAATTATTAGTTATAATTGAATAATTGAATATGTAAATTTAATAATTATTTTAACTTATCTAATTAAAAACATTAACTAATCAATTAAAAGTTAAAATAATATTTTATTTGATTAAATATGACTTTAATAATAATTTATATGTATATATAAATAAATTTAAAAAATAAAACTAATTAAAAAAATTAAAAACAAAACTAGACGGGCCAGTCCGGTCCGGCCCGTTAGCTCGTCCTATACGGGACAGGTTGTAATTATTGGCTCGTTTCTGTTTGACGGGCCAGTCCGGCCCGTTTTTTGACGGGCCAAAACGGGCCAGGCTGGCCCGCTTGCCACCCCTACCCACACCCCCTCCCCCCAAAGATTTATTTTTTTATTTTTTAAATTAATTTTAATTTTTTATAAAATATAATATTTAATATTAATAAATAAAAAAATAAAAAAAATTAAACATAATAAAAAATAATAAAATTTATTGAGATATTTTTTTTGTTCTTCTTCATTTTAAGGTTTTCGCGTATTGTATTTAGTCATTCTTTTTACATCTCTTCTTTTGTTTTTTGTTTTTAAAAAGAAATAGAAACTAAATTCATTCTCTTAGTTCTCATCTATTCTCTTTTAAGATAAAAAATGGTAATTATCTCTCTTCTCTTAATAGGAAAATATTAGTTTGATATTTAGTTTTTTTTTAATCTTATGAGTTTTTCGTATATTTATTTCTTTATGAATATAAAAAAAATATATAGTATATGTCTTTTCATAATCATTTCTTAAATGTGACTTGATTATCATATTTTTTTTTAGTAATTAAGTCTCTCAAATTTTGATTACATTTTGATAAATTATTTTTTAGTCTTAATGTTTTTTAAAAAATAGGTATATTGATGAAAATAAAATAATAGATTTATTTTTTTTGAAGCGATAAAAGGGAAGATAGTGTTGAAGATAAAAACAATACAAATTTACTTCACCTATTTTCAAGCATGATACTAGGAATTCAATTATTGAATTAGAGAACCATTTCTTAAAATTCAAATAATCATAAGTGGGAAGTTTCATATTAATTCTTTTGAATTATAGGCGGAATGTTTCATATTAATTCTTTTGATCTTATTATAAGAAAACCAAATTAAAATGAGTTTCATATCAAATACATTTTCAAAACTATAATTTTTCTAAGAAAAAACATACAAGAATTTCAATATTAAATTATATACACTTTTGTAAAATTAGTAATAATAATTAAATATATAAAATTTGAGTGTTATTTTTGCCTCTTCAAATTTTTTGACTAAGATCCGTAACTACCTCACATGTGGCAAGAAACAAGATTTTACAAATTTTTTAGAACATGGTGCGACAATTTTAGTTTATATATGTTAGAAAATGATTTTACAATAAAAGAAAAATAATTTGAGTGAAAAAAAATAATTAGTCATTATAATAACCAATTTAAACAATAATTTATAAATTAGAAATTATTGATAACTAAAATAGTTTCAAAAGATTATAATTGGTCTATAAATTGATTATTAAAATAATTTCTATTATGAATTGATCACTAATATTAGCTATTATGATATTGACTATCAATGAATTAATCTCTAAATTGGTATTTAACTAGGAAATTGATCTTCAAAACATATTTTTGTCACTAAAGTTGGTTATTATTTTTTAATTTTCTAATAATGATACCACTATCTAATTAATAACATAATCTTAATTAGAAAATGGTTTTACAAAAGATTAGGTATTATATATAAATTTGTGAATTATTGTTAGCATTATCTTAACTATTGAAACTAGTAGTGATTGCATATTAAGAGCTTTATATATTTAATCCTGGTTCATTTCATTTATACATGTTCTACCGTAGTACATATTCGTTATTTAATTTTTAGTTATTTATTCTTGAAATTCTCTTAGTTAAGAAATAATACTTTATTTGCCCATAATTATCATTGAAACTTTGACGTAAGTATTATAATTTATTTGATTTAGCTATGTATGTAGATTAGATAATAAGAATCTATAAAACTAGGTTATACTTTTAAGTATTATAATTTATTTGATTAAATTTTGTATGTAGGTTAAATAATAAGAATATATAAAACTTGATTATAAATTTAATTTTTAACATTATACAATTATGATATTATGTTTTTAATATTATTTTGTGTTTTATTTAGTTATTAATAATTGAGCCATAATTCTATCGTTATTGTCATTGTTGAAGAAATGTTTGATTGAATGCATTAAAAACATGAATAAAACTAAAACACAAGATACATGTATGAAAGATTATATCAACCTTAGATATATTCATGAATTTAATTATTTAGGTCTACTTAATTGTTTCTATTTTCTAATAAATTAAGTATGAAGTTTAACTCTCACTCGTGAACTTTATTCTCAATATTTTACTGTCCTACGTAGAATTGAACATATTGATGCAATCATTTTTGTTATGGAAACATTTTTTTTGCTAGTTTTTGGAGGAAACAATTTTTGCTGATTTTTAATGAAAACTTAATACAATTGAAACATATTTCTATTTTATTAATATACTGTATTTTTTATTCAAAAAGAAATAATTTTTATATGTATTTGTACACAACAAAATCGAATTACAACGAGAAATGAAAAAAACAAAAAAAGGCACAATGAGAGTAGAAGATGAGAAAACAGAAAGGAAGAAGTTGCTCGTTGAGGCAAAAGAAAATGGAAGTGGAAGAAAAGGAAAATGTGTTAAAAAAGTGAGAAAATACAAAAAAGTGTTTAAAATAATAAATTAATAAAATGTAAATGAACTTTGAACTGGAAAAAGAAAACGTGGTGCGAATAATAAAGCCCAAAATGACCCACGTCTACATATTTGCTTACGTGGTTTTAATGTTTCTTTGGGCTTACTTTTGTTAAGGAGGTGGTAATTAGAGTGCACATTCGTATTAACTTTTTCTATAGAAGAATAAAAAGTAATTAATAATAGAATTTATTTTAGTTAAGTGAGCAAAGTTAAAAAGGTTCTGACAAATGATGGCTGAATAATAATAATAATAATAATAATAATAATAATAATTATTATTATTATTATTATAATAATAATATCTCTTTCTATTTAAAAAAAATATAGATAAACCAAGTTAATGAGTTAATACAATTGATTTAACTCAGAAAAAATATCAAACTTTAATCTCGAATTCATAAATAGTTTTTATCTTCTTAAATAAAACAATTTTAGTGACTCAATTTTATTATCTTTCTTAATAAGAACTTTTCTCATAAATATCCTTAATCGGAAGCAAAGCAATCTTATTAAACATGATTATCCTCCTATAGATGTAGCTTTAGTTGAATGGGGTTTATTGTCCTCCCATTAGAAGGATTCCGATAATGATGATAATTGAACTTAATTAACTAATATTAACGATCCACCTACACATTATATGTTTGTACCTTGTGCTACATTTATCAATATCTTATAATTCCTTTGATCAATAATTGTACACCATCAACTACTAACTTAACTTTTTGTTTATTTTAATAACACGTTTTTTTTCGCACAGATTTAATAACACGTAAAAGTTACATAATTATGGTTAGAATCAATATTATAATAATAATACGATGAGAATTCAAAAAATGAGAAAATTAAATATCAGGATTTCAAAGTTGAAGTTCATCTTCATGACTTAAACGATATATAAAAATGAACTAGTTGTATTATTAAAGTAATTTTATTAAAATTTTAGATTAAAAATCCATAAACTAGTCGTATTAAAGTTTTAAATTAAAAATATATTAATCATTGTGTAAACTCTACTCGTATCTTATCGTATCTGGAAAAAAGTATTATAATGTGTAGCAAATAAGAGGAGTAAGCAACTTCTTGTAATCTTGTATGTATATATAATTTGAGAGATTTAATAACCAGTGAACGGTGAGAGAGAACTGTGTAGTAGCGGTTGGTACACGTATTCTAACCCCATAAACCCTCCCTCACCTTAGCAGCAACCAAAGCAAATTGCAATTGCAACTTCTGCTGTCTCTTTCTTTGTTTCAATGCCAAAAGACGCATGCGACCTCTCTCTTTTTTTTTTTTTGTTATTTTTTTCTAATTTTTTCACTTAATCTTTTTCATTGAAATTTTATGCCGATAATTGTGGCCCTTCAGTCATTCTTGCTCGCAAGTCACTTTCTTTCTTCTTAGTTGGATGGATTAAGTTTGAGTGCCATCTTGTTTCGATACTGAGAAAATTGTGGGAAATTTGGGTTTCTTATTCTCTCTATTTCTGTCTTTCTTGTTCTCTTCTGAACCAAGAAACAAAGATTCAATCTTTTCCATTTTCCCGTTATTACTTTCTGTTGGGTGTTCATGGGCACTTCCCTGTACCGCTGAATTGAATTTTCTGAAGAACTGAGAGAGAGAGAGAGAGAGGAAAGAAAAATGGCCTATGCACAGGGTTTTGCTTCCAATTTCAAATTGGGTTTTGTGTTTTCTTCTGGTTCGCAATCACAACAGAGACAGCCTTTGATGTTTCTTGCAGCACACTCCGGATTTTCCCTCAAATTCTTTAATGGGGTGTGTGCGAGATCCTTTAAGTTCCAAAACCCCTCCATTGTTGCTGCAAAGCACGGTTCAGTGAGGGGTCTTAGGGCTCTGAAGTCGGTGGAACTGGACCAGTTTGTGACCAGCGATGACGAGGAGGATGAAATGGGAGAAGGGTTCTTTGAGGCAATTGAGGAGCTTGAGAGGATGACGAGGGAGCCCTCTGATATTCTTGAGGAGATGAATGACCGTTTGTCTGCAAGGGAACTGCAGCTTGTGTTGGTGTATTTCTCTCAGGATGGGAGGGACTCGTGGTGTGCATTGGAGGTGTTTGATTGGCTGAGGAAGGAGAATAGGGTGGACAAGGAGACCATGGAGCTCATGGTTTCCATCATGTGCGGTTGGGTGAAGAGATTGATTCAGGAGCAGCATGGTGTGGGTGATGTGGTTGACTTGCTTGTGGACATGGATTGCGTTGGTTTGAGGCCGGGTTTTAGCATGATTGAGAAGGTGATTTCTCTGTACTGGGAAATGGGGGAGAAGGAAGGGGCTATCTCGTTGTGGAAGAGGTTTTGAGGCGCGGAATCCCTTATGCTGCGGAGGACAAAGAAGTGCATAAAGGAGGGCCAACCGGGTATCTTGCTTGGAAGATGATGGTAAGCATTTGATATTCGATTTTTTACTCGTTAGTTTGCTCTTGTTTGAAACATTGAGTATTGAGTAAAGTCTTAGTTGGACGAATCATTGTTTGGGTTATTATCATTTAATTCCCTTGACTTACATGATTTTAATAAGCTTGTTATTCACATTCTCTAGTTTGCATCACTCGGTTTTGTTAGCTGTTTTTGTCTGATATTGCTCTCCATTTAGTCAATTGATGACATTGTTGCTGGTGGTTTTGATTTATATAATTAAGTTGTTCTTTAAGAAGGAGAATGTGTCTCCTGCCACTTCTGTTTTTTATCTTGAATATCAATGATGAGTGGAATAGAATGAGATTGAATGGAAACTGAAAATTTTTGGGATACTTTCCCTTTTCTTTCCTACATCCAAACATAGAATTGGTGTTTTTGGGTTACTGCAGAAAGTATCTCATAAACCAGAATAGTTTGTTCTGGGTTGTTTTGCTGATCTTCCCTTAGTCAAATATACTGCCAAATTCTATTTTCTAAAGTCATATGGGTGTGACTCATAGCTGATTTTTCTTTTAGTTGTATCCACTTTATGCTAGCTTTTTTCTTCTCCCGGGGCAAAGAAGTTTAGGGAATTTCTTGTGATTATCAATTATTTTACTTAGCCTGGAGTGTGGAACAATATGAAGATGATGATAATGTACTACCCCATTGTTTATTACTGTTCTGGGATCCTTTCTACGGTTTCATTTCAGGACAATCTTCGGAAGTGTTAATTGTGAGTGTTTTCTTCTGCAGGCAGAGGGTGACTATAGAAGCGCAGTTAGATTAGTGATTCGGTTTAGAGAGTCTGGCTTGAGGCCAGAGGTCTATAGCTACCTCGTTGCAATGACTGCTGTGGTTAAAGAACTGAATGAATTCGGAAAAGCTCTGCGGAAGTTGAAGAGCTTCAGAAGGGCCGGGTTGGTGACCGAGTTTGATCTAGAAGATGTTAAGCTTGCCGAGAAGTATCAATCCGATCTACTGGCTGACGGAGTGCGGTTGTCCAATTGGGTAATACAAGATGGGAGCCCATCACTATATGGAGTGGTTCATGAGAGGCTCCTTGCTATGTACATTTGTGCTGGTCATGGAATTGAGGCAGAGAGACAGCTGTGGGAGATGAAGCTTGTGGGTAGGGAAGCTGATGGAGATCTGTATGACATTGTTCTTGCCATTTGTGCTTCACAGAAAGAGGGCAATGCCACGGCAAGGTTGCTGACAAGGCTAGACCTTGTGAGCTCGCCGCAGAAGAAGAAAGGTCTGTCATGGTTGTTAAGAGGGTATATCAAAGGTGGCCATTTTACTGAGGCAGCAGAGACTGTGATGAAAATGCTTGAGTTGGGATTCTATCCGGAGTACTTGGATAGGGCTGCTGTATTACAAGGTTTGAAGAAAAGGATCCAGCAATATGGAAATCTAGATACTTATGTCAGGCTCTGTAAGTCCCTCTCTGATGCAAACCTTATAGGACCTTGTCTTGTACATTTGTATATAAGAAAATATAAGCTTTGGGTTGTGAAAATGCTCTAAGACTATGGATTGGTAGATAGGAGCAAAATAGTGTGAAATGAAATGGGGTGATGATATTTGGTTCCATTGTTTGGATTGCCTGAAGCAGTATGGAATGGAACATAAAGGAATTGATTCCATTCCATTACATGAATTACCCCTTTTTTCTTTCCTTCTATCTATTCATTTCACTCTATTGTGTTCCATCACTTTCCATATCAGTAGATGATGATACTGTGCCAACCTTTTGTTTTGGAGGCAGATTTGTATACCTGGAGCACTGATTTTCTTGGTGCTTGCTTACGTATATAGTTTGTATAGTTTTAATGTGAAATGGAACAATACCCGTGGAAGAACAATGTTGTACTGTATATGATGATCAATATCTTTTCTGTCTGGAATGAATTTCCTGTATATTCGGTGGATGATGTCATTAACACATTGCTTTTAATAGGTTTTTTTATTGATTAAAATTTATTGAAATCTAATAAATAATGAGATAAGTTTATGAGATAAGCATGGAAGTCTTTCTGAGACACCGTTTCTTCATGTCTGTCTTGGCTGGCTCATGAATGTGGACAAGCCAAACAGATGTAACCTTTTTTTCTTTTTCTTCAGAAACACACAGGATTAGTATCAAAGATATGTTCTGTGTTCAAGCACTATCTTCTTTTTGTGTGTGCTTTGTCTTCTTTTATTTATTTTTTCTTTACTTGTGTAAACATTCTTATGAGAATGAATCAATCCTGGTTGTTACTGAACCAACCATTGTTTATTTTTTAAATGCAGGACCTTGTTGTGTAATTTATTTTCTTATGATTTTATTTTGATTAATGTTTTCTTGTTAAGTTTTAATTTGCTTGGAATGATTACAGTTTTGTGCTGATTGTTCTTAGAAATTCTTAGAAATTTGATGTCTATATAATTCCTTTTGACTCTAGAAGTATGGTATTGGTTATCAAATCCCCTTGTTAACAAATATGATTTCTTGTACTACTCTTCATATTTTTAAATGTAAATTATTTGATGTTATGATGAAATAAGTATATAGGTGCAAATAATGTTAAGAAATTACTAACTTTACAAGAAAATGTTATTTTTTTTAACAAATCTGCTGCATTATCTTAAATAAATTCGATTAGTGAGGAATTAAAGAATAGTTAAGATGTTCAAAAATTTGTTATTTAATAAATATCTAATTCGAAGTGTGCAAGTAATTTTGTATATACAGTCCAAGTAATAATTATAAGCCATTATCATCATAATATTATTACTTGTATGAACAACGTATTTAAATAATGTAATTTTTTAAATTTATTATTACTTGTAATTTTTATTACTTGTAAGCCATTATAAGCCATTATCATCAAAAATTTATTATTACTTGTAATTTTTATAATCTTTAAATAATGTTCTTATTTGATTTATAATTTTTTTTATCATACATATTTATGTTCTTATTTGATTTATAAAAATTATATTTTATCATACGTATTTACGTATTTTTATACTTTTATTGGATAAATGTTTTAGAAGATATTGAACATTTTACCAATATGAAAAATATTAGCAGTTAAGTGAAACAATTAAAAATATCAGTGACCAGTTAATTGTCCTTTGCCTGGCTAATTAATTAAAAATAAAAATTAGAAAGCGTTTATTCCTATCCAAAGTTTGTATCCTTTTCTTAATTTCTCCATTTTGTTTTCCTTTAATAGATGTTGTAGTCATAGGCTTTGATTTTTGTTCCTTGGACACATGTATCTATCTTTCAGTAATAATAGGCTTTGGGTCGCTACTAGACATTTTATTTCTCCACCTTTATACTTTCAATTTGCACTCCCATCATTTTTATTTTATTTTTAGATTATATAATCTAAAATTTAAAGTGTATTTTGAAATATAATTTAAAAGATATTTTTACTTTGTGTGTATTCTAAATTATATAATTAAATTTTATTTTTCATTTATATTTCACAATATATATAATTTGAAATATTAAAAAATATATTTTGAATTGTACATGGTAGAATAAAAAAATTACGAAATTGGAAATTCAAATTATGAAGGTGCAGGAAGAAATGGCCTTTTGTGTAATAATATTTATGGGCTTTAATAGCATGACTATGTTATTTTCACCACAGTTTTGTCTATTCTCGCTTAACTATTGAAATACATAACGTGCTTTAAAAAGTTCATTCCCAAAATATCATATATATTTCAGAATGCTTGTTCCATAAATTTTATTATGGAAAATCCTATTCCAAATTTTTTTTTAAAAATATTATTCGAAAACTTCTAAAAAATATTATTTTGGAAAATTTTTAGAATAAGTAATCTCCAAATCACTTTTATAAAGAATACAATGGTCCTTTCAAAAAATTGTGGGGGTGCAGGAAGAAAAGCCCAGAAAGATGACATGTTAGAATAACAGGCAATAGGTTTTGGGCTCTGGTACCAGGTCATATGTGTTGGGATTTTCTTCTTTAATTTCTTTAAGTCACCCTTTTATCAATTTAAGAATAAATTTGTGAGAATGTAAAAAATAAATCGTCAAAAGTTTATTAAAAAATAAATGAGAAGTGACCAAGAAATTAATGGGAGTGCAGCCTTTATGTTATTTTTGTTTGTCTTATTCTCTATTGTCTTTTTCAATGGGCCTTTATGTCCAAGCAAGATGGAGGTGACAGAGAGTATTTTTAGTTTAATTGATTTTTAAGAACATTGAATTTTCAAGAAATCAAATCAATATAAAATTCTTTCAGTCCATTTTAAAGTTTGTTACTTGTGCGATGTCTTTGTTCTCTTTTAACGTTGGTTTTCAAGAAAGAAGAGGATTTGACCATTTTCTCTAAAATTAAATTTTTGAATTTTTTGAAATTTTTGAAAGATCAGACATTGCCTAGAATAAATTAGGAAGTGAGTATTAGTAATTATATAATGAACTCTAAGTTCATAGTATTTGTTATCCTAAGTTAAAGACACTTTAAGTTTGTAGTTAGCTTTTCTTATGCTCTTGTAGTAGAGTGTTGTGAAGTTTTAGTTAAATTTTTACTTTAAAAAGTATAAGTGTATTTGAGATCAGAAAGTATTATTCTTTAGTTGTCTTTATACATTAGTTATGATTGTTCTCGAATTTTTGAATTTTCAAGTTATATTTTTGTGTTTCTTCTGTTGATCTTATACATGTCTTTAATTATTTTTTTCTTATATATAGTTATTTTAATTGAATTCTAATTACTTTCATAAGATAAATGGATGTTTTTTCTAAAACACACTGTGTGTTTGATTTTGGTTCAAATTTTTAATTTCACTTTCTAAAACAATAATTAATTTAAGGGTCTTGCTAACCAGTGTCCTTAGGCACTGGTTAAGAATAATTAATATACATTGGATTCTACAAAAGTATATAAATAATTAATATACTTTAAAAACTAATTAAATAATAAAATAACTATATTTTAATGTTGCTAAAAATTAGATATAAGAAAATTTAAATTAACAAAAAACCAACAAAAAAATAGTGTTAAACATCTAAAACTTAAAAAAAATAACATAAGAAAGTATAAATTAATAGAAAAACCAACAAAAAAAAATAGCGTTAAGCATCTAAAAATGTTACAAAAAAGGAATAATTAAAGTGTCAATTTAAGACTTAATTGATTTTTTTTTTCTTTTTAGTAAAGACCTTAAAAATTTCAAAATCTTGTTTTGTAATAATAAGTTATTGTCTACACATTTAAAAGGATATTTTTGTCTTTCTAAAATTTATTATGTGCATTTATACTATTTTAATTACTGTATTTAATTATTTCAGTTTTCAATATAAAAATGATAATATCAAAACACATTTATTATTTTTTAACCGATACTTTTGGACACCGGTCATCATTATCCATAGTTTAACGTTGATCTTCTTCAACAAGGTGTTGTGCTACAACATCAAATAAAAAAGTATGTTATTTTATAAAAGGTTTGTTATCTGACATGTGACCTTTTTCTCTCATGCTACTATCATTGCTTGTCTATTTATGCTTTAAAAAAAAATGTGTTGCTGCATGAAATTGTGTTTTCTTTTATGAAGGAAGAAGAAAAAAGCAAAGTTGTTGGAACTTTGTAATAAAAGTATTGAAGTAGACAATTTGAATTTGGTGCAAAGTCCTGTTAACTCAACTGTATTCTACTGTTTGATTCCACACCTGACTTACTTGCATTTACTTTGACATTCATTTCTACCTTACAACTCTACTTCAATTATTTCAATCACACTTCTTCCATAATTACTTTTCTTTTTTCTTTTTCCACTTGCAATATTCACATTTAGTTTCTTTTAGTCTTTTAAATTTAGTTTAATTATAATTGAAGTTCCAGTAATAGGGTACAATCAAAATATATTTTAAAAGGCAGGGTTTGGGATAATGATTGAAGTATTTCACATGTGGTACTTCTCCTGAAAAAATATATATAATATTATTCTTTTATTCTCAAATTTTATGATCATCAATCATAAATCTAACTTCTGAATATCTCTGCTGCAAAAGCAGAACAGTGAAGAAAATCAGGAAAAGAGATGAGACCAATGAGAAAATGAAATAAGAAGCATTATCCAGGAATGAAAGTGAAATAAATTAAAAAAGTGTACTACCACAATTCTTAATTTCTTTTGAAAGAAATATAACTACAAAAAAAAAAAAAAATTCATGTGTTAATATTATTTTAAGGTTTTTAAAGTAATAAGAATTTGTATTATTTTTATAAAATTAAATATATTTTTTATTCTTTATACTTTATCAAAATATAGAGCATCCTCTCCAATAAATAACATATAGAGTTTATATTATATAATTCATTGTAAAATTTGGTTTGTTGCATGAAAAATATTTTTATTCAAGAAAATATTTTATATCACCCTCATAAAATATAGAGATTAAATACTTTATAATTTAGTTTAAAAATAATACAAAAATGAACAATATATTTATCTCATTTTATTATTAATTATGTTATTTTTTTATAAAACAAAATATATTATGATTCTTAATTTTTTTTATGTGATTTAGTATAAATTATTAATTGATGTATCATTATATTTTTTTTAAAAGATCAATTATCTACATTAAATTACGTTAAAAATAAAAGATAAAAATGAAAAAGTGAGATTCATAATATAATTTATTTTTCTTTTTTACCTTACAATTTTCTATGCATATATCTCTTTCCCTTCTACTGAACACAGTACTGAATAAGTGAAAAGCAATAAATATCTCTTGATGCCATTACTACTGAGAAGCAAAAACTGACACATCAAAAGTGTGATGAAATTAATGAATTGAAAGTTGATTCATGTTCAAACCAAGAAACTATAAATACAATCTCATTGCATTACGAGTCCACTTGTTTATCATCACGTGATCATGTAGTAGCTCTTAATTTTCTTCGCAAAACAACACAACACAAACAAATATATAGATTTATACCACTTTTTAGATCTCTGCACACTATGTCAGTCACCTCACCTAAGCAAATGCTACGTACCTTCACCAACATTTTTACTTATAAAAATAAGAAAGATTGATTGAGTTTTTTTTCTTATATAAAAAGAATGGATGGTGAAAAATACATACATGATAAGAAAATTAAGAAAAAAAAGTAATGATGAAAGTAACTTTTTCTCTAATGCTAAAAGAAATTAATTATTCACGACTCTCTTATGTTAAAAAAAATTAGTTTCCCGCAACAAAATTACCGTGTCAATATATATATATTATAAATCAGTTTTGTAATGTTCGGTTAAGTTTAAAATTAACTTTTTAACGTGATATTAGAGTTATGAATTTAAACTAATTTTAACAATTTGTTATTTATTAGGTATATCATGTCACTTTTTATTTTTAAATAAATATATTTTAATAAATATCTGACAAATAACAGCAAATAACAATCGTAGAGAGGAAGCTGTTTATCAACCGTAGATTAGAAATGACGTGATATATAAATGATAAAACTTGCTCCAATTGTTTTATGATAAAATTTTCATGTGAGTTAATCCTAGGTGCATGCTTAGCCTCTTTTCTTTAACCCTTTACTTTTGTAATCTGAACACACATAATCATGAATTTTCCAAGTTGTGTCAAAAGCGAAGATACTCTCAGAAAGTATTGACCAAGAGTTCTGTGCCACACAGGAATTAGCAACTCTCCAGATTTGCATAGATTTGAGGAATCGTTTCTTATGGAAAGATATTCACTTCAGCTTTTCTTTTCATAAATATGAACTGTTTTTTTTTTTTTCTTTTTATCTGTGATAAGATAAAATGATCGATATGCTTTGCATACCGAACAACATAGATATAATGATAAGTCCTACATTGATTAGAGATAAGGTCAATTTATAATATATAAATGAGTACAATTTTTATCTTATAGATCGATTTTGTAAGATTAAATTAGGTTTAAAAGTTTACTTCTAAGGATAATATATATTTGATTATTTTTGTTTTATTTTAATTATTTATCATTTAATTATATATAGAGTAGCTTAACTGTGTTGAAGAATCATTGAATACAATAAAATGCATGAGGGAGTGTGATATTGAGACTTTTTTTTAGTACAACTTTTTATAAAAGGCAATTGAGTCATTTTCCACAATTTGCTTTGTGGGGGCAACACTGGAGAAGAACATGGTTGAGTTGTGTCACATGGTGATTCTAGTGGTGTGTGATACTTTTTCTTGTCATTTTGTTCTCTTCAAATCAGTAAATATATATACTCCTACTTGTGTTGACGTGCAGATATTATTCTTTTGTACATGCATCATATACATCCAATTATTGCTACAATCTCTATGCCAAACAACCATCATGCATAATTGTTCAAACCTAAATAAATATTTTGCAAATGCTGTTCCTAAATCTACCATCAATAATTTGGTCTTCAGATTTGATGTTTTTTACCTCTTAATTTATTTAGACGTGGCCAATCATATCCTCCAAATTCATGTGCCGTCGAGATGTAGTGGACCTTTTTAATTATTTTCCAACACATAATATTTTATGTTATACATCGTAATTGGATCATATGTTGTACAAAGAATATATAATAGAATATTGAGGTCCCAGAAGGACATGAATTTGACATTCAACCAATATAAACAAAAGAATTCATAGTAGATTTCATAGGTTTTTTTTTTTTTTTTTATGGATTATATAGGTATTCTGGTACACTCAATAAATTCTATATCGTTTAAGAATTGAGATCAAGCGAAATTTATATATTCCTATCTCTCTCTTCTCAAGACGCCTTTTAAGAATAAAATCGTAATAACTTTAACTCACATTTGAACTATTTCCAACAAAATTAGACAAAGGGTAGGGTATGTGAAATTTCAATTTTTTTCTATTATTATTATTATTGCTACAATTATCTTTTGAAGAGGGGAGAGGGGTATTTTAAAGTGTGAATGCATGTTTGGTGTTGATAAGACCACTTAACATAAAAATAATAATTGGATTGGTTACACAACTCACTCCACCTTATTATGCACTTTGCTTGGCATGCAATTCCATCTCAATCCGAATATTTGAACAATAATGATAAATTAAGATAAAGGTGCGGAGGTAATAAAGAAGAAATCTGTTCATGATTAAGGTAGGATTCACTTTGGTGGTGGAATAAATAAATAATCTGTGACTCTGTGTTCTACTTTTTTAATACAGCAAAAAGAAAAGAAAAGGAAAAATGATCATGGAACCAGTTGACCAGATTTGCATGCTGTTGTCCCAAATTGGAGTGGTTCTTCTCTAGGATCTGTAATTGTGTGATTCTCTTTCTCTCTCTCTCTCTTTGTGTTTGTGAAGTCACAAATGGAGTCAGTTAATGGCACTGGTTTAACTACTAGTTGCTAACTTTGTTTATTTACACCATAAACACACCAACCTTCTCATTCATTCATTCATTCATTGTGTGTTGATGTGTTGAGTCCTATTCTGATTCTAAAAACATACATTATCCAAAGCTAGAAAATTCCACTCCTTTTTAGAAAAAAAGGAGATGCCAAATTCAGTTTAGGCCATTGCTCTTCAACAAATACCATTCCCTTTCTTCTTGTTGCCTAAAACCTTGTAGCCCCTGCAACCTTCTAACTCATCTCTCTTTTTCTATCTATGTTGCTCAGAGCCTGCAAAAAAAAAATTACAAAATAGCAAAATGAAGTTCCTTCACTCAAAGGATCACACCACGTGTTTGTGTTTATTCAAAGTTCTGAACTTGAGATAAAGGGGTTGAAACTTGAAACCAAAGAGCCTGTAATTGATCAGAGATGCGTGGGCTCAAGCTTACCGAGCGTTTCAAGAGCATTCAAGTTCATGCTCTCAGTTCTACTTCATCTGAAACAAACGGTGGCAATGGCAACAAAGGCTCGGAAACAATATGTGGTAATAGCAGCAAGACCAAACCTCGGAACAACCTTAACAGGAACCGAAGCTTAATACCATCATGGTCAAAAACCAAATCCAGCACCAACAACAACTCAACCTCAGTATTTGCAAACCTGATCCCTCTTCACCTCCCTTCCACCGACACCATTGAACCATCCCTGGAACCTTACTTTAAGCCCATCAATCTTGTAGAGACCTTATCAGAGTTCTATCAGCGCATGGAGTTTTGTTCACAGTCCAACAAAGCCGTAATGTGTGTGGAACAGTGGTCTCTTTTGCGCGGCCTTGGTGATCAGAAAATACTTAGAAGATGTCTCAGGACAGCATGCCAAAATGCTGAGGATGTGCTCTCCAAGGCTGTGTTGTCTGCATGGTTGAGGTTTGAGAGGAGGGATGATGAGCTTGTTGGTCTGTGTTCAATGGATTGTGGTGGTTATGTTCTTGAGTGTCCAAAGAAGAATTTGGAACCCGGATTTCGCCCCTGTTCGGTTAATGATCACTGCCAGTGTCAACAAGAGCTAATTAAGGAAACCTGTACTGAGGGTGTGTGTGAGTCAGATGAGGAAAGTGATATTCTGTTTTGTGTTGGGAGTGAAGAAATCAGTTGTGTCAGGTGCAGAATTGCTGCTCTTTCATACCCTTTTAATGCTATGCTCTATGGTGGCTTTGCTGAGTCCAAAATGAGCAAGATTGATTTCTCGGGAAATGGGATATGTCCAAAGGGAATGAGGGCTGTGGAGTTCTACAGCAGGACCAAAAGATTGGACCTTTTCTGCCCAATGACAGTTTTGGAGCTTCTGTCCTTTGCCAATAGATTTTGTTGTGAGGAGATGAGTTCTGCCTGTGATGCCCATTTGGCTTCAATTGTGGTGAATGTTGAAGATGCATTGATGCTTATTGAGTATGGATTGGAAGAGAGAGCCACCCTTCTTGTAGTGGCTTGCTTACAAGTGTTTCTCAGGCAGCTTCCAAATTCTCTGCATAATCCAAAGGTGGCAAAAATACTGTGCAGCTGTGAGGCACAAGAAAGGTTAGCCAGTGTGGGGTGTGCCTCTTTCTTGTTATACTACTTCCTGAGTCAAGTGGCTATGGAGGAAAGCATGGTGTCTAAAACAACATTGATGTTGCTGGAGAGAATGGGAGAGTGTGCCACAGAAAAATGGCAGACAGCCATCGCATTCCACCAATTGGGGTGTGTGTTGGTTGAAAGGAAAGAATACAAAGAGGCTCAGAACTGTTTTGAGGTAGCAGTTCAGGAGGGTCATGTTTATTCATTGGCTGGGGTGGCCAGAACTAAGTACAAGCAGGGTCAACCATATTCAGCCTATAAGTTAATCAGTTCTCTCATATTTGAGCATAAACCAGCTGGGTGGATGTATCAAGAGCGTGCACTATACAATATGGGAAAGGAGAAGAGTTTTGACTTAGATGTTGCAACTGAATTGGATCCTTCCCTTTCATTTCCATACAAATATAGAGCACTAGCAAAGGTGGAGGAGAAGCATATAGAGGAAGGGATTGCAGAGCTAAATAGGTTTATTGGATTTAAACTCTCCCCTGATTGCTTAGAATTGAGAGCGTGGTTGAATGTTGCACTTGAGGATTATGACAGTGCCATGAGAGATATTCGGGCAATGCTAACCATTGAACCGAATTATGTAACTTCACATGGGAAGATCAAAGGAGAATACTTGCTCCAACTCGTAAACCGTGGAGTTCAGCAGAAGAGTCAGGCTGATTGCTGGATGCAGCTATACCAGCAATGGTCTTGTGTAGATGATATTGGTTCTTTGGCTATTATACATCAGATGCTAGAGAATGAGCCTGGTAAGAGCCTTCTAGAGTTTCGTCAGTCTCTACTCCTATTGAGGTTAGTACATGCATAACTGAACCATAAATATCTCTATAAGTTTCAATTGTGTTTATTATTGTCAACTTGTCAAGGATCCTTAGGACTAGTGTATGATATGGAACGGACCTACGTATACATTACGGTGTGCAGATGCACTCCTTAGTTTTTTTAAAATTATTACTACGTATATGAAAAAAGTTATTTTGTCCCCTTAATCTTATATATTTGAATTTGTTGGTCACTGCTCTATAATAGACCTGTGTATAGTGAGAGTGTACAAATAAACCACTTGACTTGTTTCCACTGACTTAGGGTCTTAGATCCCCCACTGATTGCGAGTGTCCATATTTTTGTTACAATGTAGCCATTTTTAGAAGTCAAGTTAGTTATATTTTGTAATGACAAGAGAATCCTCACATGTATGAAATTCACAGATTAAACTGTCAAAAGGCTGCAATGCACAGCTTGCGGTTGGCCAGAAACCACTCTAGCTCAATGCAAGAGAGGCTAATTTATGAAGGATGGATCCTATATGACACTGGCTATCGCGAAGAAGCTTTGGCGAGAGCTGACAGATCCATTGCAATTCAGCGATCATTTGAAGCTTTTTTTCTAAAAGCATATGTGATGGCAGATACAACTCTGGATCCTGAATCTTCTTCCTTTGTTATTCAGCTTCTAAAAGAAGCACTTAAATGTCCTTCAGACGGTCTTCGCAAAGGACAAGTCAGTGATCTGTTATACTAACATTATCTCTGTTGCAAGTGAAGTGAGTGTTGTGCAGTTATTTGATTGTCTTGTGCAATATTTTGCAGGCATGGAATAACTTGGGGAGTATTTATGTGGATTGTGGTAAGCTTGAGCTTGCAAAAGAATGCTACAAGAATGCACTTGCAATTAGGCACACAAGAGCTCATCAAGGTCTAGCACGCGTTTATCATCAGAAAAATCAAAGAAAAGCTGCATATGATGAGATGACCAGGCTAATTGAGAAGGCAGAGAGCAATGCCTCAGCATATGAGAAAAGATCAGAATACTGTGACCGCGAGATGGCAAAGGTTGATCTTGATGTTGCAACTCAACTTGATCCTTTAAGAACCTATCCATATAGATACAGAGCAGCAGGTACTTTCTCTTATTGCACATTCAATTTTATTATCTGTAGTTAGAGTACTACTTAAGAAATTTGGATATCAGTTTCTTCTATTTCTACCATTTTTTAAACTTCTCAAATGTATGACCAGTGATGATGGATGAGCAAAAAGAAACTGAAGCTGTAGAAGAACTCACCAAGGCCATCAAATTCAAACCTGATATGCAAATGCTTCACCTAAGAGCAGCATTTTATGAGTCAATGGGGGACCTATCATCTGCTCTACAAGATTGTCAGGCTTCTCTTTGCTTAGACCCAAACCATGCAGGCACACTTGATCTATATCGAAGGATACGAAAGTTGAACTTCTAATCTTTGAGTGTATGAACATCAGAAAGATAAAATGTGCAGGTCTTATTACACAACTGATGGGGAATGGAGAATTTCCAAATGACTGATATTTACCATCAGAAATCTCGGAACAATCATCTTACAACAAAGATAGAAAGGAACGGATGGTATGGATTGTGGAAACAAAAGCAAGAACCGATACATTTTGAATGGATGGAGAAAAAGATGGACAAGTGACACTAAGTTATTATGTGTTATATTATCGAATAGGGAGGATGATTCAGGTGTAAATCACAGGAATTTCAGAATAGTAAATGCATTGATTTGATATGTATCTCTGTGAGCCATATTTATAGAATTTGTCTCACTATTTAAGCATCCTCTTGTACAGTTACAGAGTTATAAAGAGCTTCAGTCCACTTGTTTCCTGCCTTTTTCTTAAATAAGGAAGAAAGAACAAATAATCACCTTGCAACTAGAAATTCACGTGTTCGTTTTGAAAGAAATTGACAGACCAAATGGGAGAGTGTACTCTAAAAGGTTCCATTGCAACCATCTTCTTCTCGGTTTGTTGTTATTCATGGTCTATAGTACTTAGTACATCAGGTACACTAAGAATACCCAATGGAAAAGATGAGATAATCTTTTTCTTATCCTTCTACCTTCCAAGGATAATACTTTAGAGAAAAGCAACTCCTTGAAGTTTTGAATTTGTCTTCATATGACAAAAAAATGAGACTTGTTTCTTTCGCATTATAGACTAACATAGTTCTCTTGTACCAGCCTTTTTCACACTAAAGAGAAGCAAAATTCATCTATACAAGCATAAAAACAAATTCATTCCTTAACTAGCTACAAAATCAAATTGTTCTACTGAGACAAAAGTTGTTTCTTCTGTTCATCCTACTTCAGTTAGCTTCAAAAGAACAAGAATCTAAAACATAACTGCGAAAATAAAAATTAAAAAATGGCATCAAACTCCAAATTCAGAGTTGTTGTTCAGATTATTATCCCTGAAAGACATAGTTTTCATTTTGAGTTATGGATTCACGTCTGAACTTAAGTCAGGGGACATAATTTCTATTTCTGCCCACCAAAGAGGTGATGCTTTTGGAGTTGCTCCATCAGGTCCTATGGTGGTGATTTCCTTCAACTTAGAAGTAACCTCCCTCATGGTTGGTCTTTTTTCTGGATCAGGATCTACACAGATGTTAATCACTTCTTCCCATTTCTCGATTTCATTTGCTTGCAAAGAGTTCAGGTTTGAATCCACCATGTCTCTCAAGGGTTGTCCCTTTATATATTCTGCTGCCCAATCTTCAAATAAACCATTCTCCACTGCGAAGGGAATTCTTCCTGTAATCAATTCAAACAATAGTACTCCAAAGCTGTAAACATTGGCCTTGACATATTCTGGAGCTGTTTCTAAGAGCTGTGCAGATTCAGAACCCTTCTTTGTAGAGACTATGTCAGTCCAGAAACTAAAGTCTGATAATTTAGCAGCATAATCTTCAGTCAGATATACAGAGGAAGATAGTATGTTTCTATAGGCAATGGGTGGTGTCAGCTCATGCATGTGCTCCAGACAATAAGCTATTCCCATAGCTATCCTTATTCTCATTCCCCAGTCTAGTCTTTCTGCTTCTCGAACTGCAAGACATGAACGAATGCTATCAATACAATTCTAATTGCAATGATTCTTTAAGGCACATGCTCGTTTATATAACCATGCAAGTAAATTTTGAACAAAACAGCACTCACTGTGTAGATGCTCAAATAGAGTTCCATTTGGAGCATACTCAAAAACCATCATCCTTGTGAATGGCTTATTCTCTTCACAATATCCAATTAGATTCACAAAATTTTTGTGGTTAACTCTTGACAACATTGCTATCTGGAATCATGAAAAAGAAGAGGTTCAGAACTAAAACCAGGCAAATGTAGCACATTTTCTACCTTTGTTTCCTGCATGCATACCTTCTTTCGGAATTGAGTTTCCAGATTTTTGGACCAGTTATGGGATGAAGTCACTGCAGAGGATACTACAGCTATCTCAACTCCACTGGAGAGAGTCCCCTTATAAACAGTCCCATCAGGCAGTGAACCAATAATGTTGCTGAAATACTCACAAGCTACTTCAAGTTCTGTTATTTTCAGACTAGGAACACCTGAATCAATACATGCTCAATGAGTACGCCATTTCAAATAACAAAGTGCTTGTAAAGGATGGAAAGAGCAGCGGTTACCTGTTAAAAAGGCTTTCTGAAGCTGGCCACTCAACCCTGTGGCCCAAGGTTTTACAGTGACAACCTTGTTGCTTCTGAAGCAAAGAAAAACAACGAGTGACACCAAAATGAAGGAGAAGCCGCCAAGTGTGGACCATATAATGACAGCGTGTTGGTTTGTGTTTGAAGTGTTTGCAGATGAAGCAGGAGAAGGCATTGAAACCCAATTGGAGTGTGGTGGTGTGGACAGAAGCGTAGGTGGATTTGGTGGAGGTGATGTGTGTGGAGTTGGTGCTGGCACAGGTGAAGGTGAGGGTGAAAGAGAGAAAAAGAAACCGGAGAGAGATGGAGAAGGTGAAGGCGATAATTCTGGAGAATCTGAGAGACTCTGTGATGGTGAAAAAGGCTCTGAAAGTGGTGATAATGTGGAGGGAAAAGGTGAAGGTGATGGTGATGGTGAAAGAGTTTCTTTGTCATCATCAACACCATTTGCTGCTTGGAGAAGTTTCCTTATGGATGATGTATCTCCATGTTCACCAATGTGCCTGTCACAAGCAGGCAATTTTAAACATAATCTGATGCATCTAGTACCCAACAGTTCATGATGATGATGATGATGATGACACCCAAGCATCACTATATTAGACTTGCAAGAAAAGAAAACAGTCATATATAAAATCTATGCTGTGTATAGAAGCTATGTAAGGAAAAGGAAAAAGCAAAGTTCAAAAGCAAAAACACAGATCTTTCAAGTTCCTGCGAGATGAATAACTCTTCACAAGTGTACCATATCAAATGGAGGTCATCTATGCAAAAGTTAAGACACACATCGTAAAGTATCAGAGGGAAAATTACATTGACTCCTATTTTTCTATTTTTCTATCATTTACTCTTTGACGTATTTAACGTGGTCCATTGATTCTAGATCATCAAATATATATTTCAATGAAAAAACTTTATCTTTCTATTTAAATGGAGAATGGTAAGAGAATAATTGATTTTTTTACAATAAACAAAATAAATTGAAAAATTTTATGATAATATTTTAATTGTTTAAAATTTTAAATTCTAAAAAATAAGATTTTTTTTTCATATTCTATTTTATCACCTTTTAATTCTCTCATAGTTTATTATATTATTTTTATTTTCACAAATTTTCATTCTTTATTTATCTTATAAAAAAAAGTGTTTTACGAAGTGATTTCATCGTGGATAAATGAAAAATGATTTCTTAACACAAAAAGTTGTATTAATACCTAAAATAAATTTAGAGAAATAATAAAAATGATGATGTTACAAGTTATATATGATGTAATAGAAAAAAGGAAATAGAAAGAAAAAACAAGTATGTGATAGATATAGACGAAATCAACGTGTATATATATTATTACTTTTTAAAAATATAACAACTAATACTTCTAACATCCATTTTTAGATGTGTTTCATATATCTCAAAAATAAAGACAACACTTAATTGTATACATTAACCTAACCAATAATATCCTCTTTCTATGAGACACTATAAACGTCATCAACGAAAATATTCCATGAACATCAAATATAGGATTAAATTACTATAGCATTCATGTTCTTAGAAAATACATAAAAAAAAAAAGTTAAGTAATTTTCTAAAATTTAAATTCAACTAAGTTGATTCTTGAAAAAGCTTTTCATTATCCTCTAATGAATAGAGCTAGAGAACAATAACAAAAACTCCTGAAAAAAGTAATTATCTGTTGATAAATCTTGCAGATGAATAGAGTTTGGAAGATGTGAAAAGGTAAGAGGTTGCATACAAGGATACAACTCTGTCATGGGAGCATTCTATTCCAAACCAGGAACAGTGATCAACCACTTCTCTATTCCAACTCCATGAACTTCCCAATGGATCTCTCACCACTTTCTCCTTCATCTTTTGCAGTGCCAACCCTGCACACATGTTCACCTATATCACTGTGTTTTTCCATAATTTCTTCAAAAGTACAATATTAATTTGAAAGCCGTTTTTGTTACTTCTAATAAAACCAATCCAAATTAAAATTTTCTAGGATGTGTAAAATTAATAAAACTAACTCTTATTAATCTTAATCTTACTTGAGTCAATTATCAAAAATATATTTTTTTTTAAACTTAAAATAGGCTACTTAAGGCTAACAACAATTTCGGTTTTTCATGTTTTAAATTTAATCTCAAAAGTTCCAAAAAAGAAACTTCAATTTATCTATTATTGAAATATTTCTCTTAATCAAGTTAGTCATATGTCACATCACCTCAAATTAACGTTTTAATATGAAAAAAAAAACAGGCAAAAATATAATTTGACCTTAAAGAAACACTTAAAAGAGAAATCATTATATTTACATTTATTCATAATCAACTTAATTTTTAGTATCTTTTAATATATAGAATACATAATCTATTTGAAAATATTTAGAGCTTATATTCTAATGATTTCTTCATTTAAATTTAAAGGATTTAACCTAAAAAAACGTATAATCCAAAACCCATCTCATGAATCTAGGAAACAACAAAATTAGAAAAAAAAACAAAAAACATGCAACAACCTTAAGAAACAACATTAGTATAATGATTAGAGCGATAGTGCATTGAGATTTGGAGTCACCTTCTGAGTTGAGAGTGGAACACCGAACAGGTTCCATGGTGAAGGTGAATAGCAGAGAGAGCAGCGCCAGAAGCACGCGTAGTAGCTTCAACCAAGTGATGAATCTCCACCGTTCTTCCATATCTGAAACAATCAATTGGTATATGATCTTCTGAAACTATGGAGAAGCAAACACAGCGTCACCGACGCAAGAATGTTAACGAAATGATGAAAATGGACAGACAGAGTCCGATAAAACGGCTTCTTATGTTTACGAATCAGCGTTTGGCTTTTGCGGTGAACAAGTAGAACGTGGATTTGTTCACCGTTTGGTGCATTGAGTTGGAGAAGTCGTAAACGCATCTATTCTATTTATACAACTATATATATTCTCAACCTTTACCATCACTTCCTACACAAACTCACGTGTTGCTCCTATATTTATTTTTTTTTATTTTTATAAATGCATTTAACTTAGTTAATGTGACATTTAAATGCATTAATTATTTAAAATTAATTGGTATTTTCAATTTATAATGTAATTCTTTTTTTTATTTGGTTTTATTTTTATAAAAAATACATTAATTCTTTTGTTCTAATAAAATACAACTAAAAATTCTCATATTACATGAGAATTTTCTTGCAAATTTGTTAAAAAAAATTGTAAGAAAAGACTTTTTCCTGCTATTTTTTCAAAGAATTTTAATTAGATAATTTTTTCGTGGATAATTATTTCTTACAAAATTATAAAATTCACAAGTATTTCTTACAAAATTTGTTGCAAAAAATGTTTTATACAAAAATATTTTGCAAAAAATATCATTAGCAATTTCTTGCAAATTTTTTTTATAACAAAATTTATAGGTACTTTCTAAAAAAAATTCAAAACAAAATTGACAGAAAATATGAATTTTTTTTTAATAGTGAAATATGGTTATGTATAATTCCCTATGTTATCACTTTCTTTTCTTTTTTTCCTCCACACAATAGATACATGCGTAAATGATTTAATAATTAAAACATTTAAATATATAATTAGTAAAAAACAACTAATGTGAATTTAAAGTTTTCAAATCACAAAATAAAATAAATTTGTAAACTATTAAGAACAATATTTCATTTTAAATAAAAACACTTGATTTCCTATTTTAAAAAGTTTAGTTTTTCCACATGTTTGTTTTTTATATTTATTTTGATTAATTCAACTCCAAACTTAATATACTTCTTTAAATAATTATTAAAAACTAGTTTAATTGATTGAAATAAAAATAAAAAGGAGAACAAAATTAAAAATAGACAAAAAAAGTGTAGATAATTTAAAATAGGAAGACGTCTATTTAAAACATAGGAATAAAAAATCAAATTATTGTGGATTAATATATAGAGAGAGGTGGAGAGATATATTTTTTTAACAACATAAACACCCTTAAGAAGAGAAAGAAAAGTGATAAATATGATAAGTCATGTATGATACGTAAAATACACAGAAAGATAAATATAAAAATAACAAATGTTAAGAAAGATTGCTCACATTATTGTTTGAGTCAACTCGTAATTGGAAAAGTGATTTTACATTATCGTTGTTGACTAATCATTTATATTTTAATCGTCATGTTAAATGTTTTAAGTTTTAAATTATTTTTATTAAATTATTACTTAATTTGTAATGTCTTCTGTTTATGAAATAATATTATGGTTAACATAAGTTCTTTTTTTTTATAAGAAAAAAATCTTTTATCTTTTTATACAATATTTTACTTTCATTTCTAATGGACTTAAACTTATAAATACGAACTTATTAGTGTAAAACCAAACTTATTTAATCTCAAAATAACTCTATTAAAAACAGCACAAAAGAAATATAGATTTACAGATTCAAACTGATAAAAATATTCATGTTTATATGCTATTTTTGAAGTTTTAAAAGCTATACTGAATCATTATTAAGCTAAAGATAAAATAAGTCCATATATTATATATTAGCATTTGACTTTTGCTAAAATTTTAATCTCACGCGGTTTTTCTCGTTTGCCTTTTTCCCTTAAACCAAGTCCCACTTTTCTAACAATTATATAGTTAATCATGCACATATACGAAAAATTCTACGTACGAGAATTGACTGCTTATACGTCACTCATACGTGAATGATTTTGAAAATTTGTATAGATGTATAAGCCTAACTTTTAGAGTGATGGTTAACTTCTTATCTAATTTTTCAAATGTGAGTGGGAGATATTTGTAGAGGTCCATAATTCACATATATATCATGTGAATCCTTCTTTCGTATGTTATCTTCAACTTGAGTCCAACCACATAAGACATTGACACTATTTTTTATTTTTAGTCAATGTGAGACTTAGACTCACACTTGAATTTTTAACCCTTATATAATATAAAATTGTCTTATTTTTTATTGATGATGAAATTTCTGCTAGAAAAATGTGTGGATTATAGTTGTGAATGACTTTTCTTTAATCGAAAAGAGTAGTTAGGTGTTAATTTGTGCCTAATTATCAAAATCTTTTCCCTAACATCCACGAGTGGAACATGGAGAATTGGGGCAAAAGATATTGATGGAGTGAAAAACAAGTAAGAGCAAGATGTTGGGGTTGGGTGCGTGAGTGTAACATTCCATTAAAAAAAGGAACAATAAGAATAAGGAGAACGAAATCCAATCTTCTCTGAATGTGACACCACAAAACGATGAACATCATCCATTGTTGCTCTCTTTCTGCATATTGTTCTTCAAATATTAGAAGATACTGTTACCCGGAAAAAAAAATTGAGCATTTAATTGAGAGAATAGTTGAGATTTTATGAATCTACAAATTTGTAATAAACAATAAATGGTTAAAAGTTTTCTTCTCCTCTTTCAGTTTTATATTTTTTTCTCTTTTTCATAAAAAAAAAATGTTTTTGGCACTCAAACGACATTAGTTATCTTAAAATATTTTAGCAAACTTATTCAGTACACACTAGCTTTTTAATTAATGAATATTCTTTAATGTTTTGCTGCAAACCATAGGACATAATAACAATTCAACTTTCTTTAATGCCGAAAGCCAGCTTCACAACGACATCAGAATTACCAAGAAATTGATGCTCCACCCTGTAAATTAACTTTGAGTAATTAAGCACTAATTAACCTAAATGAAGGTGGTGATGCCAATTTTTTTATAGCAATAAAGATTAAGTCTGTTATGTTGAACAAGCCGTTCCCAGGCAACATTAAATAGACCATATTTTATATGTTTCTAGATTTGAAAATAATCGTCTGACCCAAATATAAGAAAAATAATTGATTAAATTAGTTAATGCATTTTATGTTTACTAGATTAAATTTAAAAATGTTCTCTTCTCTCTCTAAAGTATACCTAATTAAAAGTTGACTTTATAAACAAAAGGCAGAGAAAACAGAAATATATACCATTACATAAAGATGAGATCGATAATATTTGCTATAGTTATTTTTTTTTATTGTATTTGAATTTTGTTAAAATTTTACATTAATTACAAAGTAGACAATTTTATAATATATAAATAAAATATAAATTTCACATTATAAATTATAAATTAATTTTGTAAAATTGAATTAGATTAAAAATTTATTTCTTAATTAACAAAATTTAGTAATGACGTGATGAAAGTTTATCGGTGAATGGTTTAATTACTTAATTTAGTAATTAATTAATTAATTAGTGTTTATGTTGATGAGCTTAGTGGAGCTAGGTTCGTAACCTTTATCAGCGAATGGACAAGACAGGGTCTTTGTTTTAGCAGAAAACGGCATGCAACCTGTTCTGAATGCGTCACCGTCACGCTAAGCTATCTAACTCTATACCCAACTTCAAGTGCTTCCATCTCTTCTTCATTCATCTTTGGGACAATGCATTATTATATTTATATATATTTCCATCACATCAAATTATTGTGATGCTAATATCAGTTTCTTTCGTATTTGTTTTAATCTTAATTTTTTTTCCATCTTCTACATGTTAAGGAATATTAGTTTAATCTTCGTATATAAAGACGTCAAATGTGTCATATTATATAAATTTACATATAAGTTTAGACTAAATTTTAAGTTTAAAACAAAACAAAAGTTTAATGTTTTGTATAGGATTTAAAATTAATTTAAAATATTTTTAGAAATATTTAATAAAACGTTAATTTTAGTTAGAATATCATCATAAGATTTATAAAAAAAGTACATTAGAGTAAATTTAAGGAGGGATAATATTGTTTCATTTTTACAAAAATTGAGATTAAATTGAAACTAAAAACAAATATAGGAACCAAATTGAATCATTTTGACACGTGACACAACTGTAAAGTGACATGTGTAAAAAATAAAAAAATTCAAAAATTCAAAAAAATCATAAATTGACATGTGACGTTGACTTTAACAGCGTCTGGTCAAATTAACGGTAAGGACTAAATTGAATCATTTTTAAGAAAATGATGACCAAATTGAGACAACAACAAAATTGAGGACCAAACTGATATTACTTAACAAATAGAATGACCAAAAGAATAATTTAACCTTATTTTTAACAAAGAACACTATTATGCACAATGGTGGATCTTCACCAAAATTTTTTAGGAGTCAAAATAATATACTCAAAATTTATATATTTAGTATTATTGTGACTAATTCAATTAAAATGAATACATAATCTAGTATATCTATAACTATCAAAGAAATTAAACATATATAAAGGAATGTTTATCTTTTTTTTCATATTTTTGAACTCATGGTAATTGAACCATAATTAAATTTTTCAATTAACTTTTTTCGATGTAAATAACCAAATTATCTACAAAATATTCATCTTTCATTTTATTAACGTGCATTTGATTCAAAAAAGTCTTCACAAGCTTTCATTTCATTGTTATGCGATGAGAAATCATATTATCATATTTTTATCTTCACCGACAGTTTTTCTATCAATTTTAAAAAATAAATTTATTCTTTTATTTTTCATCAATATACCTATTTAGAAAATAAGTTTAAGAATAGAAAATAATTTATCATAATCTAATCAAAAGTTGAGACATAATTACTAAAAAAAACTATGATAATCAAGTTAAAATTAAAAATCGGCTATGAAAAATAAAATAATATATTGCTTCTTCTCCTATATTAATAAAAAATAAATATACTAAAAGGTCATGAGATAAAAAATAGTGCTAAATGTTAAATAAATATTTCACTAGATACAAGAGAAAGTTACCTATTTTTATTTATTTATGAATGGAAGAGAAGATATGAAAAAATATAAAGAAAATAATGAATTTTTATCTAACTTTTTTTTAATAACAAAAGAAAATAAATAAGCATGAGAGATTAATATAATATACGAAAAACTCAAAAAATAAAAAATATCTTAATAATTTTATTTTTTTATATATTTAATTTTATATTTTATTATTTTGTTATTTTATTTTATAAAATAAATTAAAAATGTTTAATTTAATTTTTATTAATTTTTAATATAATATTAACTTAATTTAAAAAGATACATACAATTTAAAAATTTTAAAATTTATATAATTAAAAAAATTTAAAATATAAATAAAATAAAAATAATTCAAAAAATTTGGGGAGGGGGCCGTGACCCCGCTGCCCCTTCTAACATCTGCCTCTGATTATGCAGCTTGAGAAACCTTAATTAATTTCCTAACTAATACAGTTTGAAGATTGTGCTCTAAGATTAATATCAAAATTTATTAAGTCGTTCCATGTAATAAAAAGTGAATGCCCTAACCATTATATTTTAATAGATCCCAATGCATGGAACATGGAATAAGAAATGTTTAATAATTTAATGATACTCACTTTGCATTCCTATTTTTAAAACGAGTCTAAATTAGGTGTCTTTTATAAAAGAATAACACGGTTAACAATGCATCATATATCACTATCTGATACTTTATTTTTATTTTTATTTTTTTTGTAAAGTTATTTTGTTGTCACGTATCAATTCTTGATATATGACAATCTCAGTGTCAATGTCAGGTGTGCAAAATGTCATTGTCTTAACTTCAATTTAGTCTTTATATATATATAAATATATATATATATATATATATATATATATATCATTATTTCAATTTAGTCCTCACTTCTGTGTCTTTGATTCATATTTTTCCTAATTTTTTTAATAATTGAAATATATTTTTATAATCTATTTTTTATAAAATTAAAATTAATTAAGAATAAATATTTTTACAAAATTAAGTACTGATATTTATATTAAAATTTAGTGGTCAACGAATACATTAATAAAATATGGGTTAATAATATACAATAATGTAATATGTTAAAAAGTAATTTTTAATAAAAAATATTAGTATAACATTTATACAAATAATAAATTTGATCTGAAATTGGGAAAAGACAATCACTACTAGAAATTCTCATATTACATGGGATTTTTCTTGTAAATTTGTTAAAAAAATTTGCAGGAAGAGATTTTTTTCTGCCATTTTTTTTAAGAATTTTAATTGACGGTAATTCTTTCGTGGATAATCATTTCCTACAAAATTATAAAATTTGCAAGTATTTCCTACAAAATTTGTTGTGAAAAGTGTTTTATACAAAATATTTTACAAGAAAATTGGTAGCAATATCTTGCAAATTTTTTTTCACAACAAAATTTGTAGGTATTTCCTACGAAAAAATTTTCAAAACAAAATTGTCAGGAAATATGAATTTTTTTAGTAGTGAATATTACTCTATTTTGAAGAGAAAAAAAGTGGGTGACTATATTATTCTATTAGTATAATATTTTTTTACCACAAAATATTAATGTAAATATCAGTACTTAATTTTATAAAAATATTTATACTTAATTAGTTTCAATCTTATAAAAACTAATAGATTAAAGAATATACTTCAATTATTAAAAAAAATTGAACCAAAGACATAAAAGTGGAAACTAAATTGAAACAATGAAATATATATGGGGACAAAATTGAGATAAGTAGAATAAAATTTCACACACATGACACTGACATTGTCACGTGTCACACCAGAAACTTGATATGTGACAACAAAAAAGTTTGTAAAAAAAATTAAAATTAAAAAAAAAACTAGAGAATGACACACACCATTAACGACATTAATTCTTTTTTTCAAAAGACCTAATTGAGGTAATTTTTAAAAGTTGAAACGCAATTGACACTTTTTTAACCATAGATACCAAATTGACACACTTCTACAAAAAATAAGTATCATCCAAATAATTAAATCAATCATAAAACATGTTACAACTAGATAAAACTCAGAATTCAAAAAGATCATGAGTGTGTGAGTTTTTTCACGTTTAACATTTTATAATTTCTAAAATAATTTTATAAATGGTTTTCACCAAGAATGAAAATATTTGTAAAAACTTATTTAGATTTTTAAATTAATGTATTTAATTTTTTTTAAATGATAAAATACTAAACAGTAGCATTCTTAGATATAATATTTGTAAAACTATAAAATGTAAAAATATTCCGTAAAAGATGTGCTAAAATTTGTCAGGCATGAAATGCTTGTCCTGTGAACACCTAATACAACTTATTTCTATAGGTTAAAATATTCTATTGGTCTACGTTTTTGTTCAAAAATCTTAATCAGATCTTAAGATTTTTTTAGTCTCAATTAAGTCCATATTTTTGAAAATGCGTAACAATTAAATCCATTTCGTTAGTATGGTGGTAACGGTGTTTAAGATGTGACACGTGTCAGCACCTCATTTTTTTTTTTAATTTTTGTTGATTTTTTTAAATTTTTTTTTTTGAAAATTATTCATTTGACGTGTCACGTCAATATTGTGCCACGTGTCAAGTCAGTAAAGGTGACACATGTCAAGTCATTGTCCGAATCTCAATTTGGTCCATATGTTTGTTACTTTGATTACATTTCAGTCCATTTATTTTAAAATTTTAAATATATTTAATTTAACTTTTAACAAAATTGTTTTAAAATTTTATATTTAAATTTATGAAATTGTTATTTTTAAACCAACTCTAACATTTGTATATAAATTATTTAAAACAATTTTGTAACAAGTTAAAATAAATATTTTAAAATTTTTAAAACAAAATATAAGTAAAGTTTAATGTAAAATAAAAATTTAAATAAACTTAATATTATTAAATTGTTTAATAAAAATAGGTGTAGTTATGCCTTTGGTCCCCATTTTAGAATCAAAATCTCAAATTGGTACCCGAATTTTTAAAAGTTTTGTATGGAAGGGTGCAAATCAATGACTAATCCTGTGAATATAAAGGAAAACTTTAACCAGGAAGGTGGAATTCAAAGAGTAAATGAGACATACTTCAGGAGTTTGATTGGGTATTTGATGTAACAATAACAAGATCAAAATTATTGTTAGGATCAAACGCTTTTAGACAAAAAATTATAGCCATTAGTCTTGTGACCCGGCCCACTTAGCCTCCGTCACGGTACAATTGATGCCACATGCAACAATCTACCTCTCAGCAATTGTCCTACTATGAATCTCACTTGAATTGTGACTTGGCCCACCAACCCACAAAAATCTCCCCCTTAACAATTGCCCACCAAAAATTGAACTCGTGATCTTGGCTCTGATACTAATTGTTAGGATCAAGCGCTTACCACTAGACTAAAAGCCATAGCTATTAGTCAGGGTGCAACTCTTTTTACTTAAGAGTGTAATAGCTCAAGTGTCACGATCCAATTGTGACCCAACCTACTTGACCTCTGTCATGGGACAATTTATGTCACATGCAACACATGTTAACTATTATAAGTATTTTTATCTTGTTCATGCATTGTACAAGTGACACACCTGAAGGCTGCAAGAAGACTAATTAGATACATCAAAGCTACAACTAATTTTGGCATTAAGTTCAAGAAAAGCAAGAGTTTCAAGTTGTTGGAGTTTTTTAACGGTGTCTAGGCAGGTTCGTTGATGACATGGAAAGCACCTCAGAATATTTCTTTAGTCTTGGACGTGGAGTTTTCTCTTGAAGTTCAAAAAGTAAGAAACACCAAATCTATTTATTATTGAAAGAGAGTTTATTGTTGCAACTCTTACTATCAATCAAGCCTTGTGCCTTAGGAAAATATTGAATGATCTTAATTTTGAGTAGACGGAAGACACTAAAATCTTTATTGAGAATCAAGTTTCAATAACTATTTCTCATAATCTTATATTATATAAAAAGAACTATACACTTCAACATCAATGTTTTTCTTAGGATAATTTAATAACTCTTACTATTAGAAGACTAACAAGAAAATGCTTGATATTAAATACTACAAAGCAGTAGGAAAAAATGCTACAAAGCACCAAAAAGAGAAAAATTATTTGCAAATCAAAAGTATGCTTTTATTAGAATCACTTTAATGGACTCTAACTAAAAAATAAATTAATTTATAAATTACGAGTTAGCATCAATTAAATCGATTTCAACAATAAGTAATTTTAATTTTAACATTATAGCAAGAGTTTATTCTTGGTGTAATCAATACTATTATATATCATCCTGTTAAAACCGATTCTAAACTTTATAAATTAATTAACCGGATTATTGTAGCGAACTATTAAGGATAACATGTCACAATTTTTTTTAAATGAAGTAAAATTTGAATGTAATTTAATTCTATAAAATTAATTTATAAAATAAAGTTTGCACCATACATACCATACAATGTAAATTTGCTTATCGTAGAATCTCCAACACAAACAAATAAAGCCAAAAACGTCTTGGTACCTCATTCAGAAAAACACACTCTAGAACAGAATAATCTCTGAAACATGTTGAAATAACAAGAAGATATATCCGACAAAGATTATGCCTTACAAAAAATGTCGATACAAGTTTTCTAAGTATTGACAAAAGCACATCTTTACACACTCAAGTACAAAGAAACATAACAGCTTCAATTATTTTCCAAAATGAACCATCGAATCCACCAACACTTACAAGTTATGAACTATATCTACAAGAGATGTGTAAGTACCCACACAAGCAATAGTAACCCCCAACACTATTATCGAATAGTTGATGATCATTTCAGACCCAAAAGTCTTGTAAGCTCCTGAAATCTTCAAGTAGCACACTGATGGCACTAGAATTGAAGCTGACACACTCAGCAATGCCCCAATCAGTGACATGAGATATCCAAACAAGGGTATGGCCACAGCTACAATTAGAGAGCTTACGAGAATGGAGGTGCTAACAAGTGTGTGTGTGAATCTTTTGTTGTAGTGCCATGAAATCTTGTTTTTCACAGCATTTATGACTGGGGTAAGCATCAATGCATATTTTGTTATAGGATTGACCAAGGTGGTGAATATTGCCACATGTGAACTGAACTTGCTTGTTGGAAGGTTCAAAGTCACCTGTGATTCAACCTCTTGTCCAAACATTAGGTACCCCAAAACACCTGCTGCTGCATAACCAAGAGTGCACACTGAAAAGCACGTAGACAGAACCTGCAAATACAGAGAAACACAAACTCTTGTTAACTATATAGCGAGTCAAATCATCAAAATGAAGCAGTTGGAGATCTTGTTAGGTCTAGAGGGGAGGTTTACTAGCAAAACACAACACTAATAAGACCTGAGTCTAATCATATAAAGCATTGACACCGCCCTCAATACAAAATCTTAAGACAACAGATTTATGGGTCTTTATATTTATCTCATTTCTACCAAACATGAAACTTAGACTTATACTTGAATTTCCAAGATCACATCGATCAAAGGAAAGACGAGTTTATAATATATAAGTAGGTGCATATCTCATCTTTCAAACTGTTATGTGAGTTGAGTTAGATTTAAAGTTCACTTCTTAACGTATGATAAATTTCACAGAGTATATAAATGGTGCAAGAGTAGCAAAAGTTGTTGTGTTCTTACCCTGGAGAACTGAGTTTTGTCTCTCATGGAATTGTAGAGAGTGGGAAGAATGGGATGTGCACTGTAACAGAAGGCATATAAGCTAGCAGCAGCAGGTATTCCACTGAATCTGAAGAGTTTTCCCTTTGCATGAAAACCAGTGCCATCAATGGTACCATTCCAAAACAGAGAGAGGAGGAAGATGGAAGAAGCCAAAGCCCCACTTGCAGACACATAAGAGAGCATGCTCATATCCTCTAACAGAAGACTAGGAAGAACAGCAAGAGCAGCAACTATGGTAAAAATTGTTGCACCACCGATTGTTACCCCTGCAAGGTTAACTTGGATATTTGGTACTAATTTGTTAAGGTTGTCACCCTCTAAAATGAGAAAGCCTGTTACAACAAGATAAAGCTCAGAATTCATGGCGATTGATACCATCAACCTCCCCTTGTATCCAAATGCACGTTGACCTATGTCAGGGAAGGTTCTGATATCAGGATCCATGTCCATGCATCTTTTCACCAACATCCCAGTGTAACAACAAGCCACGGCTATCACAAATAGTAGTGAAATGCTTAACCATCCCCCAGATGACAGTGCATAAGGCATGGAGATAATACCAACTCCTGACACCATAGCACCACAAATCATAGTCATGTAAGCTTCAATAATCCTTAAATTCTTCAAATTTAGTCTCTGTTGATAAAGTTTATCAGCATTGATGCTTGTGTAAAGTTTTACACACAGTTAAATGGATTTGATTATTTTAGGATACTGTTTAATTCATTAACACGTGATAATGCATAAAAAAAATTACATTCACATTGAAGTAAATTCTTGTACCAAAAAATAGGTATATGTTAAATTAATTTATTAAAGAAAACATTATAAATATAGTTTTTACACTACTAATCAAATAAAAATTATTATAGTGGTCAAAAAATCATTTATATTATCAGACTATTATAATTAAACATGAAAGGTAATTTGTTCCCACACGAAGAGATAAAATTGATATATTAGTTTCTGAATCTAATTTTAGAAAACAATAATAATACACATATAAATATTGTTTATAGTATGTATTCATATATAGAAAGAAATTTATATTATAAGTGTATTTAATTAATTGTCTGTAATTGCAAGTGGAACTTCACAAATCCTATCCATTTAATTTATTGTGAATTTATATCTAAAATTAAAATATCATAAAATTCTAACGGTTGGATTTGTAACTGCACATTTTGCAGCATACTTCAAACTTTAGTGATGATGGAAAATAGCATTTTCTGTATCATTGAAACATCTGTAACACTGTCACGTGAGTGCTTATTCCGTGCTACATCCTTAAAAGAACACAAAGAAAAGCTACATGCGTTCCATGTATGGACAAAAGTCAAAACAGAGTAGGTATATATCATAAAACAAAATTATTCTAATTCTTCTGTAATATTTTTTTTATTATTAATTAATGTATTACTATATACAAATATTTTATGTTTTGAGTAATAAATATTATTATTTTCCTTTAATTCATTTTTACAGCACTTATTAAGATACGCTGATAAATTTACACTTTTCTCAGTCGTAAATTATTATACATCATATAATTTTAATTTTTACAATAATTATTTTAAAAGTCATAAATTAAATTTAATTATTTAATTAATAGTATATAAAAATTTAAAATATAACAGTGTATCCAGATAAAAATCATGTTTAATAATATATATACATATATATAATGTATGAGTAGGGATAAGAATTTATAACATTATTCAGATTAACTTAATCTGTCTGAATCTTTCCTATTGAATAATTTAGACTAATTTTTTTAATTTATAATTCATCCGTTAGATTAAAAAAATAAACTAAAATTAAATTTTAATTTATAAGTTAACAACTATTTAAGTAAATAAGCAAAATATTGTTTATAAGGTAGTGTATTACGGGATTTTTAATATGTTTTGTACCAAGATAAATATACTTTAGTGCCAAATACTTAGGCCTTTTAATATGTTCATTAAAATGTATATTTATTAATTTACACTTAAAGAGCACGTCATAGAAAGATTTTAAATCTATTTTAAATAAAATTATATCCTTTAAGAAAAAGTCAAGTTCAAAAACTAAAAGCAGATTTCATGTAAATAATCATTTCTTGATTTTTTTTCTTAATGTCTATTTAGAGTGGAGTTTCTCCTACCCAATAACATTCATACCCTTATTATAGTCAAGTAGTTACAGAAGCAAAACTTTCGAACCCAGAATCTGATGATTTTTTTTTCCCAGATTAAGAACTTCTTCCAAAATCAAAACTTTCACACCTCTTTATACTATACGAGAATTCTTAAGCTTTAATTGTAATCAGCAATAGTAATATTAACTCTAAAATCTTCAGACGTTTTTAGACAGAAAAAAGATGCATTTTCCCTCACTCTCAGACAAATAACCATGAAAAACTCTCACAAATATTATCAGTTTTTAAGGCATTCATGTAACAAGCAATAAGATCTTCGATCCTTCAAGAAAAAGCAAGATACCAAAAAGGACCAAAACTCAAGAAAAAGAAAGAAAGAAAGAAAGAGAGAGTGCATATGTATCATCGTCATCATGGATATGGTAACAATGATTCTGAAACCAACCAAATTGAATCTAACAAGATTCAAACTTTGATGAAAAAGAACGATTTTTTAATACATGCGAAAGCAAGAAAACCAGAAAGAAAAAAGTGGGCATGCAAATTACCTGAGAGGGCATTAATCAGATTGAAACAGGTCTTGAAAAAGGAGGTGTTACCCTCATGAGATGTGTGCAGATCCCAAGTTTTGGCATCCAACACTTCATCTGAGCCATTCACTCGGTGCAATCTTTCATCTTCCAAAAGGGGTATGGTGATGATGGAGGAGCATCTCTCACCTTGCTCAGTACCAGCCATGGACATGAAAACAAGCTTTTTTCTGTGTATATATATAATATATATATGTTTCAGTGTTTGTGACTACAACAAGATTGCACTGTCCTTGTGTTTCTGGTGTGAGACACACAGGGTACAGAGAGTTCAAAGGTTGATTCTCTTCTTCTTTTTTTTCTTCTAAAAAATGTGTACACAAAATGCCCTTTTAAAATAATTCTTTGTATCTATCCAAGAAAATTCTGTGATGGCTGGTCTGTTCACAGGGACTCGAGTTTCTAAATTGTTTAACTTTTGGGCACTTGTGGTTTAAATTTATTTCTACATTTTGAACCACTGGGGTAAGTGTGACTTTAATTATAACTTTTTTAAGTAAGTATTATATAACATTTAATATAATTAAAATACTGACATAATTATTTTTAAAAATTAGTTCTTTCCTTATAATGGGGTGCCAATATATGGCAATGTTCTTCTCACAAAATTTATTAATCTGATTTGTCTATAAGGAAGTACTTTCTTATTTTATAAACATTCATATTCTTTTTAGAGTAACCATGATTACTTGCCAAAATAGGTATGTTGTTATGGTTCCCTTGTCAAAAATATTAATGTTCTTTCTAAGATTTGATTAATCTGATTTGTCAAAGTACAATTGTTCTTTGATGTTCTTTAAAATATTTCATAATGTACGCCTTAGTTAAAAAAAGTATACATCACGTACGTTAATATTTGGATTTAGGTCTAATTTTATTTTATAAAATTAGTTTAGAAAATAAATATTAGATATATTTTAATTTGGCTATCATCATTGGTGAACGTGAGATTCTCAACGTTAACATTGTCATAAAATGAGTAAAGACTAGGATTTCTATTGTTTTAAAAAACACGTTAACATTGTTATAAATGTAAATTTTCAAAGACTAAAATCTCTGATGTTTGAAACATATCATCAAAGATATCGAACCAACTAGAAGCATCATGCAAAGTGAATCACATGTATGACTTAGACTTTGTTTTTATTTTATTTTTTTAAGTACATATACTCGTGGAAAGTGTAGAGAGAAATGAAAGAAACATGTTGCAAAAAGTAAAAAGTTGATTTAAATAAATTAAGTCTTCCTTTTTAAAATGCGTCATGAAAGATAAGAAAAGTTAATTAAGTGGAGATAACCTTAAATTTGTGCTGGGTATGTGGAAGATGCAAGTGCATAGGCCTCTTGTGAGGGAACCATTGTTGATAATAATGGTGTGTTTATCTTTGTGGTGAAGATGGTAAGATCTTATATATATGGAAAATATTTCTTGGTTTGGTATTGAATGAGATTTTGGTAAGAAAAATTATTATTATTGGTAAGAATCATGTCTTGGTGCTAATTTGACAAAGAATGGAATTTGTTTTCATTTTCTATAAAAATGAAATGTGAATTTTAACAGTATTAAGTTACTTTGAAGATTTAAATATTTTACATAAGTTAAAAATAAAATAAAATTATAATACATATGCGTTGGAAATTGAGTCTAAGTCCCACATTAGATTGATATAAAAAAATGATCATATAAGGATGAAGACCCATAAATTCATTACCTTAAGATTTTGGACTAAGAAGTATCAATGGTTTATATTGTTGGACTCAGATTTCATTGGTATTATATTTATCTGATGAACCTCTTCACTTCCTCGGTAAACCTAACAATTTTACATAAATTTGATTATTTCAGTATTTTATTTTTAAAAAAAATAAAATAAAAATTAAATTTAAAGAAAAAATAATTGAAGATACGAAATCAAATCAAATTTTGAAAAAGACAAAATTGTGCTAACAAATTTGATAACTTATACTATCCTTACCAAACTACAAACCATTTACAAAATTGGTGTCATTTAGTTTGGATGTATATAAGTACTGAACATATGTTTTGGTATGATATAATGTGATTAAATGAGCATATATTTGGTATGAAAACTGGTCCATATTATGTCACATTATGAGGTGCATGAGTGTGACGAAGATAAATTATCTAAAAGTCGAGAATGACGTTCAAAATGAAGGTGGAGCAATGTGAGGACACAAGAGTGATGAATCGAAAATGTGAGGTGTGTAGGTCCTATTTTTTTTATTTTCTTCCTCTTTTTCTCTGTTCTTTCTTTTTCTTCCCCTCCATTTTTTTATGCTTTTCTTTATGTAAGTTTTATCTTTTGACGAGTGATTTGGTGATGATTGAACAAGTCCCTAAAATGTCCTAATGTACTGTTGTTGGAGACATATAAACAACTATTAGATACGAAAGTTTGGAATCAAATTGATTATGATCGTAGAAAATATTTTCTGAGAAATATCGATTTAATTTTAATAACTTTTTCTTATAATTTTAGGTAATATCTTTTAAATAAATTTTTTATTTTTTTATATTTTAAAACTACTTAAAATATATGTTATTTTTTTCTTATATCCTGTTGGAGCACCTTTCCCTTTCTTTCTTTATTTTCTGGCAATGGTGCAGAGATCGAAGCCAAACGTGATTATTTCTGATTATTTCTATTTTTCTTTATGCTTTTAATTATCACATGAGAATGTATGGTTAGCTTTTATTAGTCCCATTTAAGGGCATGTTTGGTTTTACTTTATTCCCACTTTCGAAATCATTTTTAAAGGAATGCTTCTGACTCGTTCCGCGTGCGCCCGCCGCACTCGCCGATAAAAAGAAAACTTTTGAAAATAACTTTTTCTAAATTTAAATTAGTTTATATTTAACTATGTAAATTTTTTAATTAGATTTAACATAGTTGTATATTTAAAATTAAAAATATTGGATTAATTTGAAGGATTATACGGAGTCTGCTATTGTGGTATTTGTGACTTAATTTTTGGTTTTATCTTATGAATAAAGTGGTGTAAAAGAATGGATAAGAGAATCTAGTCAATGATACGTTGTGGTTGCTGAGGTCTATCCCTGACTCAATCACCTCAATGGGTGTTAAGAGATTTCTCTTCAGAGATATGTATTAAACAATTTTATAAATTAGATGTAATGAAACTGTGTCTCGGTAAAAATTTTCGAATTTCACTTTATTTATTAAATAGTTTCTTTATGATCAATTTGTTTGTATCCATAAGTGCTGGGTCAAAAAACTTTGCCTTAATGGAAAAAAATATAATATTTTGATTGAAAAACAATTTTTTTAGTTAACGTAATTTCTTAACCGAAAATTCTTATATAATTAGCTTTCATACATCACAAATGTGCATTTTCATATTTTAAAATATTATGTGATTTTTCATTATCAATAATAAATTAAAATTCTAACATCGGTAAAAAATAAAATCAATTTATAATTTATAAATAGGTGTAAGTGTTATTTTATAAATCAATATTGTAAGATTGAGTTAAACTTATAAAATTTACTATTAATATAATATTTAAAGTAGTTTATGACAAATAAATTTGTTGTTTATCGAGTCTATTATTCTATTTGTGTTAGAAATTTCATGTAGATTAGAGAAAAAGTCAATTAATATTACATAAGTAAATACAAATTTATCTTACATACTGATTTTATAAAATTGAGATAACCTTAACATTTATTTTATCATGCATTCATCATACAAATATACTTTTATATGTTTTCTTTGATGTTCAGTATTTGAGAATAACAAAAATTAGAAAGCTATGTAATAAAAATGATATTGATTAATTATTGTCTTTCTTAAAAAACTATATTAAAAAAATAACAATTATTTTTTTTAAATATTTACCAAGTATATTTCCATAAAAATATAAAACTTGTTAAAAAAATTATTTCCATTAAATAATTGTCGTTAAACAAGATATTCTTGTTTTGTGTAATAATAATAATAATTCAATATTCGAAAATTCAAAACAAAACGTGGTGAAAAAAAATGTTCTTCAATATTCGACGAAAGAAGTTTTCCTCAATAAAATAAATACAAGTAAAAATAAAAAGTAGAAGAAAAATATAAACGTTAGCTATTATTTCTACATTGGTTGTTCCTAAAAAGAGTGAACTCTAATTCTTTTACATTAGTTCCTGTATAAAGATTGTTCCCATAATTAAGCTTTTAAAAATTACCATCCGAATATCATATTAAAATTAGCCAAAATATTTTAAGGAAGATTAAATTGCATTGCACCACTATAACTTTATACACAATGCAGATTATCTAAATCAAATGTTTGAATTATATATATAATTTGGCGGTGTACGTGTGGTAGGATATTATAGCAAATTTTAATATTAATTTGTTCTCTGAGATATTCCTTAACATAGATTGATGTTGATGCTAGTGGAAGTATTAAACAATTTTGTAGTGTGTAGGATATCTCTTATGAAAGTTTTAGAGTTACTCAATTTATAAACACTAATAATATATATATCTTTTTCTTACGTTTACTTTGCATTTCTTGGTTTGAATACGCAATCTAGTAATTATAGTTTGTTTACAAATGTCTTTATGTAATAATAACAAACAATGTACTTATCCTATACACACAAAAAATAAATTAAGCATTCAGTGCACCTTTTACCTCTTTCCCTTTCATCATTCCATTTCAAGACAGCACAACCTATGCAGACAACAAAAGCTTGGCTTTCATTGGATTCGTATATATGCTCTTCAAGAGAAACCTTCCAAACACATACATATTATAACCCTGCATCTTTCTTCCACAACATTGGCTCTGCTATTCTGAATTTTCTTAACACAAGTTATTATTATTATTATTATTCCTCGAAGAATGGTCAAAATATAAGTTAAAATAGATTAGAAATTCAAGTGTGAGTTTAAATCCCACATTGGTCAGAAATGAAAAAATAGAGTATTATATAAAGATAAAGATCCACAAATTTATTGTCTCAAAATTTTATATTGAAAATAATATCAATATTTTATGTGATTAAACTCATATAGATGTTTATTTTCTCCTGAATGAAACCTCTGTAAAATACGTTAATTGTGATCCTGATATATTCTTAAATCTTCTTATTTCTCGTCAATTTGAGATTTTTGACAAATTTGAGAAAGAAGTAAATAAGTGTGAATTGGCAAATGCAGGTTTGAGTGAGGGCTGCATGGTGATTTGATTACATTGGTGTGTTGTGGTGCTGAGCACTGACAAAGCATGTGGAGCCTCAAAGATTGAAGCTCAGAGGGAGATATGGTGCCATTGGTTATTCATTCTGTCGTGCATTTCAAGCATTATATAAACAATAACATCTTTAATAATGGAGATATAAAATTTAAAGTTATGCTCATATGGAGGACCACTTTTATCACTTTCTTATGTCTGTAACTGTAAAATATCAAAATGATGCATTCATTAAAGTCACTAAAATTACATTGGTAGAATTATTCGGATAACAATACTGTTTTGATACATCAATCTAAACACGAAACTATATTAATGAATCATTCGATAACAAACTGTCTGTCAATAGCATAATAAATTTAACGAACATCAAATTTCATTAAAATAAGTTTTGAAAAATATTGATACTATTTTCAGAGATACAAATTTTATAAAATTAATTTTGTAAAATAAAATGTATAAATATTTAATAATATAAATTTGCTTTATTTATCAACATGGTATTTTTGAAGGGTTAAATATGTTTTTGATCCCTCAAGTTTCAATAAAATTTTGAATTAGTCAATTTTCGAAATTTTTAACCAATTTAGTCTTTCGTCTGTAGAAATGCGTGAATTTAGTCCTTTTAACTAATTTTTGTTAAGTTTATCTGGCGTTTCAAGCATATTTCATGATAGTATTTGAATTGTTTATACTATTTGATACATTTTCGCTTCAATGTTAACTCAAATATTACTATAAAATGTTTTGAAACGTTAAATAAACTTAACAAAATTTGATTAAAAGGACTAAATTTACATATTTCTAAAGATAAAAGACTAAATTGGTTAAAAAATTTGAAAATTAATTAATTCCAAACTTTACTCAAACTTAAGGGACCAAAAATATATTTAACTATTTTTTTAACTTATCTTTTAACATGTTTTTGAAATGAAAACTACTTTCTTTCGTTTAGTACCAAAATCTAAGAGGCAGGAGTGCACTCATTACTACAATGTGCCATTTCCGAAGCTTGTTTGAGTTGGAGCAATATTGTGAAAGGTTTTGCCACCTTTTTAAGTGCCTCAATTATTAATCTCCTTTTCCAGAAAAAAAAAATGCTCTCTGCCATCTTTCTAGTACTTTTTTCTCACCAATAACTAATTCACAAATGTTGAACAAATATTTAATTTAATTGAAAAGAATATAAATATTAGTTATGATTAGAAATTATTTTGAATACTTCTTCGCTAAATAATTTGCCTCTTTTCGAAATACTTAATTTTATTATTGTAAACAGATATAACTTGTTTTTTAATGATTTTTTTAAGAAATGGTCATTAGATAGATAATTATAACATTAAAACACTTTTTCCTAATCCTCAAGAAACTGATTCCACTGTCTCACGCATATTTTTTTTATTAATTTCCTTAATGGTGCATATTATCATTTATTTGACACTCTTCCTTATCTTACCCTATATGGATTTATAAGAGTACCCTTCATTAGGATAACCTAAAAAAATTTCATGCTAATACTTTTTCATTTGAATGAAATAAAATACACGTATAGTACACAAGGTTCACTACTTTTCTTTTAGGGATGTAGGTCCACATTTCAAAGTAAACATATTAATCCAAATGGCGGACAAAAAGTAAAGAATATTCGAGAAAAAGTGATATATGAGTTTTTATATATGCATCTTTTACAGAAAAAAAAAAAGAAGTATTTTATAATTATTTTATGAAATTTATTTATTTATTATTGAGAATAACAGCATGTTCATCATTTTGATGAAGACATATGATGAAAAAGAATACAAATACTCACACACTTTATATGTTTGTCCGAAGATAGTGGGTATTTTGACCTTATTATAATAACGAATACACTTTATCTAAGTTATGTCCAAAGAGAATGGGTATTTTTAACTTGTTATAATAATTAAATTTGGAATTATTTTAAAATTTCATATATTGATAGTTCAAATATGTTAGCCAAAATATAATGCGTTTGGACATTTTAGGTTTTGCAAAAGCTTAAAAAAAAATAATTAAGTTAATATATACTATTTAATAGTGAATACATAAAAAAATATTGAATTTAATAGTATTTAAGGAATTAAATACTAATTATAATAATTGAGAAAGTGGAAGTTTTAATGATTGAATAACTATATTAATATATTTTAAAACGAGTTGATGGCTTATTAATTTTCCTCCAATTCCGTGATGTTACACCCTACCTCATGCAAAAGATAATCAATCATCTTGATTTGAAAGTTTTTCTTTCATAATACAACAATAATGGTTTTAAAACCTTTTTTTTTTATGAGTCTATGATCAATAAGTAATCAATGAAATCAATCTAATAAAGTCAATGAAAAAAGTTGGTATAAAGATTGGTTTCAACTGATATTTTTTATTTTAGAACTTAATAGATATTTTTTATTTTAAAACTGAATATAAAATATTAAGACAAATGAACACTCATTTAATGGTGATTACACTAGGTTATCGATTAAATTTGAAACATTTTTTATTGTTAGAAAATTTGCCAATATTGTAATCTGGGTCACGTACCTACCATTCCCATTCCATTTCATGTAAAGAAGTGCAAGATTTTATAGTTGTGAAAGGAAATAAATGGGAACATGTTTTTCTTTTCTAGTTACCCTATTATTTCATTTCCCCACTTGCTTATGTCCGAATCATAAATAGTACATACTATTATGTAATTATGAGATCCTAATACTTTCCAAAAATAAAGGACAATTACAAGCATAATGGCATGTTTGTAAGGAAGAAAAAATAAAGTAGAAAACAAAAAAATATGTAAAATAACTTATTTTTAATAGAGAGAAGGACAAAAAATCACTTTAAATGGAGAATAAGTTTGATCAAGTTCACCTATTTGGAGAGAAGTTAAAGGATTTTTAATTTTAAAGAGATAAAAGGGTTTAGAAAAATAAAGAATAAATTTGTTTTATATTATACAATTTTTAAGAGAAATAAAATATTTATTTTCAATTTATTTTAAATTTTCACATCTATATTCATAAAAATATATCCTTACACATATCGTGGTCATACATTAATAAGATATATGATTAATATGATTTCACATCTATATTCATAATATGGTTTTATTTTCAATAAAACCACCATATTCTTACTACTTTCACAACCATTTTACATGTCACAAATTAAAAGCATAACATATGATTAATTTATTAAAAGATAATTTCATCATTTTTTATTTTTGGAAAATTCTTATATTAAACCTCACTATAAGATGAGAGACTATTGTGCAATGAATGTGGTGAGTTTTTTCTTTAAAAAAAAATTAAACATAAACAGAAAGAAAAAAAAAAGCCTGAAGAAGAAACGAAACAAAAACTCACTGAGAGGAAATAAAATAGAGGACTTCTACCATAACGTTTAAAAATTTACAATACTATATTTTCTGTATATAATAATTTAAAATTATATTATTTATGAAATAAATATTTTGCTAAAATAATATAAAATCTATAAAAGAGAGTACATTAAAATTATTTTATTTTGTTAAAATAGTGAGACCAATAAAAAAATAATTTAAAATTAATTAATTGAAAAAAAAGTGTTATGTGATTCTTTCGTGTTATATATATATATATATATATATGTATATATATATATATATATATATATA
>Ga0214544_1001317_pt1 | contig 50939 bp, 28 predicted proteins | sample CNSS3metaG_FD_160074 | JGI IMG/M metagenome (GOLD analysis project Ga0214544, IMG submission 160074) | Root nodule microbial communities from cowpea collected in UCLA plant growth center, Los Angeles, California, USA - CNSS3 | ecosystem: Host-associated > Plants > Roots > Nodule | place: USA...
ACACAGCAAGGTTCTCCCTTAGGGAAACCACAAGTAATTGCCAATGATGTCTGAGAAGAAAATAAATTTATTGTTATGCATTAAAATGATAGATTATATTCATAAGTTAACAAAAATGACTTACCCAACAATATAAGGGACAAAATAAATTTCTTTTCCGCGTTGAAAGCATCCAGTGACATATGATTGAATGTCATCAAACTTGTTGCCTTCATGAGTGAGTTGGGGGTCTACAAACCCATATACATCATTCAGTCCCATAGTTTCAGTGACACCAGACAAATACCTAAACATAAAATTGATTTGATATAAGTAAATAGATAAATATATCATATAACTATATATAATGATTGAAAGACTTACATCATCCATAACTGAATAATGGTAATATTCAGTTCCTCTTGTCCCCGTGCAAGCTCCAAGACATCTTGGGAATGCAAGTAAAGTGGGATGTCAAGATCTCTCCCAAAAATGTTAGCACCAAGAGGATCGTCCAAAGAGAGAAGAACATATTTAATCTATTATAGGATCTCTTACCTCTTACCTCTTAACTGACAATTTGTATTATGAAAAAAAAAAACATATTTGTTTTTTGTTTGTAGCAAAAGAAAACAAGTTTTTCAAATATATAACAAAACAAAATTATAATGAAAAGGATTACTACTCGCAACACAATTATTTTAGTTAAATCGGTTTTAGAAATATTTTAGATTCTCTTAATGTTTCTATATCAAATTATTAGTGTAATTAGTTCTAAAATATAGCTATATTCTCTATAATTGAAGCATGTTGCTCAGAATCCATTACACAACATCTTGATGGAATTTACGTATTTCCTAAAAACTTGGTATGCCTTATGAGTTAAATTTCATGCTTATAGGTTAAAGGTGAATCTTAATAAACCTGTATTCCATATGAAGAATGAAATTGATGTAGAGCGGAAGAACAATTGAATGAGATTGAACGGGATTGAACGGGATTGCAGAAACCATGGGAAAGAAGACAAGAAACACAAGAAAGAGGGAAAGAGAGAGAGGTAAAACTGATTGTGTGAAAAAGATACTGAAAGAGTCTTATTGATTAACTTTTCAGAAAGGAAAACAAACATATATACAAAGACTAAGTGATGCAAGGAATAACAGAATGCGTAAAATCAGTTTTAACAAATTGATCATTGGTTGTGTGATCTTTAGACTGAGCAATGTGACCCTGACCATTATCCTTATTATTCTGACAGCCCCCCTCAAGCTAGGCATAGATATCAAGCAGGCCCAGCTTGGATATAAGAGTGTTGAAAAGAGCTGGAGGAAGAGCTTTGGTTAGAATATCAGCTTGCTGGTGATGGGTGTTGATGTGAAGAAGCTTGATGAGACCTTGCTTGACCTTTTCTCTAATTAAATGGCAATCTATCTCTATATGCTTGGTTCTTTCGTGGAAGACCTGATTTGATGCAATCTCTATGGCTGAAATACTATCACAGTACAGAAGGGAAGGTTGTTGGTGATTGAGTTTAAGATCCTGCATAAGGTGGTGGAGCCACTGGATTTCACAGGTTGTGGAGGCAATGGCACGATATTCAGCCTCGGAGGAACTTCTTGAAACAATTTGTTGCTTTTTTGATTTCCAACAAATGGGAGAGTTACCAATATAAATTATATAACCAGTAACAGATCTTCTGGTGTCGGGGCATCCAACCCAATCTAAATCACAAAAGGCCTTTAATTGTAGGTTGTTGGTGGAGTCGAAGAAAATCCCCTGTCCAGGATGTTGTTTTAGATAACGAAGAATCCGCATGGAAGCTCGATGGTGTAAACTTGTAGGTGCAGCAATGAATTGACTTAAATGATGCACATCAAAAGTGATATCTGGCCTTGTATGAGTAAGGTAGATGAGACGGCCTATCAACCTTCGAAAGGGTGCTGGATCAGAAAGAAGTTCCCCTGTTTCTGTGTTTTTGTGTCTAGAGAAATTCATGGGTGTTGATGTAGGGCAGAACCAAGCATCCCGGCTTCACTCAAAATATCAGTAGTGTACTTTCGTTGACACAGCTGTATTCCTTTGCTGCTTCTTGCAACTTCAAAGCCAAGAAAATATGTCAAGTTTCCCAGATTTTTAATCTTAAAAGTATGATCAAGAAGATTAGTAATTGAATTGATTTCAGCAATATCATCTCCAGCCAGCATTACATCATCAACATATATAAGAAGGGCAGTGATGTGTGAATTATTAAATTTGAGATACAAGGAATGGTCAGCAAAGGATTGTTTATAACCATGTGAACATAGAAATTCTGAAAGTTTGGAATACCATTGTCTACTAGCTTGTTTAAGGCCATACAAAGATTTATGTAGGTGGCAAACATGATTTTTATCATCACAGTTAAAGCCTGGTGGTAATTGCATGTAAACTTCTTCTTCTAAATTGCCATGTAAGAAAGCATTGTTTACATCCAATTATTTTAAATGCCAATTATGAATGGAAGCTAAGGATAGAAGCAACCTGATAGTTGTTATTTTTGCCACAGGTGAAAAGGTGTGTAGATAATCTAACCCTTCTTTTTGTGTGTAACCTTTTGCCACTAGACGCGCCTTGTAGCGTTCTATAGATCCGTCAGCCTTATATTTCACCTTGTATACCCATTTGCATCCAACAACATGCTTTCCTTTAGGTAAATGGCTTATTGTCCAAGTGTCATTCTGTTCCAGGGCAATTAACTCTTCTTTCATGGCTTGCTGCTAATGTTCATAGCGGGAGGCGTCTTCATAAGATTCTGGTTCAGCATGAGAATCAATGGAACAAATAACCTGTTTGAAAGAAGGAGATAATCTTGCAAGAGAGATGTGAGCCTCAATAGGATATCTAGATTTCATTCCAGTTTTAGTAGGAAAAGAAGTTTGGAAATCTTGCAAATAAACAGGAGCAGTTTTATGTCTAGTAGACCTCCTAAGATGATTTTGTTCTAATCTGGAATCAATTTCAGGTTCATTATTTAATCTAGTAGAATCACTGTAACATCCCTAGCTACCCCTCCTCAGGCCCCAGAGGCTATCAGGTTACTACAGCCCAATGCACCCCAACCCATCACCCTTCTTCGTCCATTCATACTGGGTGGGTTGTTGCCAGTGGGAATCGAACCCCCAACCTAACCTTTAACACCTCTGGCTCACCAGCAGATGCTACCAGTTGTGCAGCACAACTAGTAACATCTGCTGGTGAACCAGAGGTGTTAAAGGTCAGGTTGGGGGTTCGATTTCCAATGGCAACAACTCACCCAGTATGAATGGACGGAGAAGGGTGATGGGTTGGGGTGCATTGGGTTGTAATAACCTGACAGCCTCTGGGCCCGGTATGAATGGACGGAGAAGGGTAGCCAGGGATGTTACAATCACTAGTGTTCTCTTCCTGCAATTCGTTATTTTCAGAAACACATTTATCACTCAAACAGTTAGGGATAATAAGATCAAAATCATAATCAATAATAGGTGTAGCAATTTTGTCAACAGAATCTTCATGAGAAATGATTTTAAAAGGAAATTTGTTTTCATAGAATATAACATTTCTAGAAACGTGAATGGAATGAGACTTTAAATCATACACAACATACCCTTTTACATTTGGTTTGAACCCAAGGAATATACCTATTCGAGCCCTAGGATCCAATTTGGTTCGGTTGGCAGAGATGGTAGAAACATAGCCTAAGCATCCAAAAACATGTAGTTGTCTCATATCAAAAGCATTGCCATACAGAATCTCAAAAGGAGTAGAATCTTTAAGAAAGGGAGTAGGCAAACAATTTATCAAATTAACAGCATATAAAACAGCAAAATTCCAAAAGTTTTGAGAGAGGCTAGATTGAAACAGTAAAGCACGTGTAACATTCATAATGTGTTGATGTTTCCTTTCAACCAAACCATTTTGTTCAGGAGTTTCAATGCAACTGGTCTGATGGATGATTCCTTCAGTTTTAAAGAAATCTGTCATATTAAACTTTAAACCATTATTTGTCCTAACTATCTTGATGGTTTTCTGAAATTGAGTTTAATCATAGGGACAAAATTGATTAAATGGATGCGGGTTTCAGCTTTGCTTTTCATAAGATACAACCAGGTAAATCTAGAGTGATCATCCACAATAGTAAGGAAATATTTGTCACCATTCATGGAATTAACAGCACAAGGACCCCAAATATCCATGTGTACTAAATCAAAAACAGAAACAGCATAAGATGTACTATTAGGAAAAGGCAATTTTTGTTGTTTAGCTAAGTGACATACATCACAATCAGAGTTTACAGGAAGATAAATGAAAGGAAACTTTCTGTTAAGAACAACTAGCCTTTTGTGTGATGGGTGACCAAGACGCATGTGCCAAATGTCATGGTTAATAGCACTGGTACAGGCTTGAGCAGGAGTGTCCTCTCTGGTATTGATTTCACCCTTGATCATGTACATGCCTGACTGGATGTTAGTTGTACCAATCCTCTTGGTGGATCTCTTGTCTTGGATAGAACATTCATTAGTGGTGAAGGTAACAATGCAATTGGAATGGGAAACAAGTCTAGAAATAGACACCAAATTATACGAGAAACTGGGAACAAAGAGGACATTTCCAATACACAAATTTCCAAAAATTTTCGCAGAACCTGAATGAGTTGCTTGGACTTTGGTTCCATCAGGCAAATTAACATGTATGGGAGAAATACGATTAAAAGAAAGTAAGTTTGAGAGGGAACAACATATATGATCTGTGGCCCCCGAGTCAAGGATCGAATCATTATGAGAATTAAAACGAATTAAAGAGACAAGATTATTACCCTTTTCTACATTGCAGGAGACAATGGAACCAACCTGATTGGCAGAAACACCTTCACTGCCATTACCATTTGTTTGTTTTAGTAGAGTCATTAAAGCTTGGTACTGCTGCTGTGATAATTTGAAGTCGTGACCCTCTGGAACAAAATCAGTCTTTCCTTCTTGATTCGTGTCCACACTATTCACATTACCTCCTTTATTATTTGTTTTATAACCTGGTGGAAATCCATGCTTCTTGTAGCAATTGTCAATTGTGTGACCATTCCGACCGCAAAAAGAACAAACCCTCTTGCTATATCTGACATTCTTGATGTCAGTGTTGTTATTACCTGGATAGCCGTGCTTCTTGAAGCAAACAGACTCACTATGACCAGCCTTTTTGCAGTAGCTGCAAGTAACAGTGGTGTTGTTAATCTTGATCTCGGTTCCATTCAAGACATTATTCCCTCCAATCTGTCTTTCATGTTGAACCACGTAAGAGAAAATTTTTGAGATGGATGGGACCGGATCCATCATAAGGACATGAGAAGTGATGTTGTTGTACTGCTCATTGAGGCCTCTAAGAAATTGCATAGCATGATCTTCAATCTTTCTCTGTTGAAAAGAATTAGTGAGACCACAAGAACACTTTGCAGAACAATTGCAAATCAGATCAGGCCGAAAACTATCGAGTTCATCCCAAAGGACGCGAATACGTATGAAATACTGTGACAGAGGAACTTCCTTACTTGAGGGAAGATGCTTCTAGCTGTAACTCATATATGCGTAACAAATTTCCCTGAGAAAATCTAGACTTGAGATCCTTCCATATTTCTTCAGATTTTTTCATCCATAAGATGCTTTGCCTGATGAAGGGTGAAACGGAGTGTGTTAACCAAGAGACAACCATATTGTTGCATCTCTTCCAAGCCTGATACATGGGATCTGTTTTTTCGGGTTTAGGAGTAGAACCATCAATGAATTGCATCTTGTTCTTGGCGCTAAGAGCAGTGGCGAAAGATTTGCTCCATGAATGGTAGTTCTGCGACTCCAACACAAGCGACACAAGAGATAAGGTTGGGTTTTCACTGGGATGCAGATAAAGAAAACTATGTGGAGCATTGAAATCGTTAGCAAGCATTATGGATTTGGATTCACTTTCTGTGGCCATGGCAAAGAAAAGGAAAACGAAGGAAAGAAACAAAGCGAGAAGGAAAAAAGAAAGAAAGAAACAGAGATGCACAACAGAGCTCTTCAAAACCTAGCTCTGATACCATCTTAATAAACCTGTATTCCATATGAAGAATGAAATTGATGTAGAGTGGAAGAACAATTGAACGAGATTGAACGGGATTGAACGGGATTGCAGAAACCATGGGAAAGAAGACAAGAAACACAAGAAAGAGGGAAAGAGAGAGAGGTAAAACTGATTGTGTGATAAAGATACTGAAAGAGTCTAATTGATTAACTTTTCGGAAAGGAAAACAAACATATATACAAAGACTAAGTGATGCAAGAAATAATAGAATGCGTAAAATCAGTTTTAACAAACTGATCATTGGTTGTGTGATCTTTGGACTGAGCAATGTGACCCTGACCATTATCCTTATTATTCTGACATATCAATCTAGGATTATGGGTGTTTTTGTCCCACTGATAGAGATAATGTTCCGATCTCTTAAGTCTATTAAAATCATATTATTAAATCCTCAGAGTAATAGGAGTTAAGAATTTCGTTATGAATTTTGTCCTTAAGAAACATAAAATAACTAAAGAAATATGATATATTTATAAATCACTTCACAAATTTATGTACATTTATCCAAGACATTATGAGTGGTGTTAAATGTCAGGAAAAGCTGTTAAGAAAATGCCAACTTTTATATCTTCTTTTGTATTTACATAACAGTCATTTAAAAAGGACACATAACAAACCGCTTTGTTGTCTTCTTTTCCACCCCTAACAATTTCCAAATATCTTATTTCAGTCTATATTTCTTATCATTTCGGACAACTCTTTATTTGAAAACTTTCAAGTGAAATTTAAATACATTAATAATTATTTCATTTCAATTTTTCATAAAGTTGTTAAATAAATTATTGTTAACCTTAAAATAAAGTAATTCAAGGATTGTACTATTATATTTTAGTTTATATTATTCATAAATTACTGTAAGCAATTTGGGTGTCATATATATATATAAAAGATAATAGTAATAAATAATTAAATGTGTTATGTTAATATATATTAAAAAAAAATATAAAAAAAATATATAAATAAATATATATTTATATATATATTTTTATATATATAATATATATATATATATATATATATATATATATATATATATATAAATGAGAGAAATTTCATAGAAGGTCATGCTTTTCATACGTGAATACAATACTGAATACAATACGTATTTTTGTCCTGTTTGTTCTTTTGTTAGAAGAGGAGAATAAGAAAAACCTTTCACGTACTTAATAGTTGGAACATCAGGTATCAATCTTTCATCTATTATTTTCCATTCATTATATTCTTTGGATTTTGAGAATTACTGAATTATTGTAAGATTTTATTATTCTTTTAATGTTTTCATAATCTAACGATTACATATTCTAATATTTGATCAAACATTGATTCAATGGAATGAAATCATATACAGCAAGAGTTAAAATGAGAACTGAATACAATTAAATGACAATTGTTGGCATCAATGCTTTTGTAAGATATTTCGATTTCATTCATAAATATACTTATAATTTGCTCGTTGACAAATCTTGGTATAGATTTCATTGTTTACATAAAATTTTATGTAAATCCTCACAAAATTTATGATTGGAAAGAGTTGTGAAAGAAAAACAAGTTAGGTTGCTAGGTCTCACTCATCTTGTTCCATCGTGTAAGTGGCGGACCTTCACGATGACTAAGGGGCCATGGCCCCCAATTTTATTTTTTTATATTTATATATATTTTAATATATAATTTTAATTATATTTTTTTAAAAATTAATATTTGTAATATATTTCATAAATTTGATATTTTAATAAATTTGTATACATCTATATTTATATATAAGAATTTTTTTAAGTTATCCACATTTAATTTTCAATCTTGTATTTTAAATAAAATAATTATTTTATTAATATTATCTTTTAAATGATTATTTGTGTAATTTAACTATTTTTTTATTTGATTATTTATTTAAAATTTAATTATTATAAATGAAAATTAATTATAGTAAAATTATAAAAAAATATTTATATTTAGTTTTATAATTATAATAATAACAATATTTATAATTTTATTATTTTTTATTATCAAGAAAAAAGTAAATACAATATTTTTACTAGGTTATATAAAATTTTGAGATTACTCTTTTGATTATTATTTTCGTTCAAAAATATCAAATTGGTCCTCCATTTTTTTTTTGTCTCAATTTGGTTCCGATTTTTTAAAAAAAATAATGCAATTTTGTCATTTTCTTTAAATTTCTTGAATCATATATTTCATCAAAATTGAAGTTGTGAATAAGGATGATTGTTTTATTTGTCGGTGTAATTGACATAATTCTAATGTCATTTTTTATAAAAAAACTTTCTTTCGCTTCAAAAAGTTTAACAAAAAAGACCAAAGTACATCAATTTTTAAAAAATCAAAATTGAGACTTAAAAAATTTAGAAAAACAACTTGATATTTTTGAACGAAAAAATAAACCAAAAGAGTAATTCAACTAAAATTTTGACACCCCTAAAAATTTGGCTGAAGATCCAGGACTGATCATGTGTAAACATGTTGATATGACCTAATTCATGTTGGATTTAGTTTCAAAATTAAATTAATCCAATATCACGGTTGATAAGTTAATTGAGATGAATTATCTTAAGTTAAAAATTGAAATATTTTTCTTAATTATTTTATATATAGCAAAACATCTTATATATCTTATATTATAAAAGTAGGAAGTTTAGAGTGTTTATTTTACAATTACGTTTATTTTTTGTAAATATGTTAATAAGTAAATCAGTGAAAAGTAAATCATTGACAGTTAATAATTGAAAAATGTAAATATTACAATTAAAGAAATACTGGTCTAATTTAATGTATATTAATTTAAGAAATTATTCTATTTTTGTAAATTTTATACAACTAAATATATTTTTCAAAATGACTGTTTTATAATCTAAAATACTAGTGTTGGAAATAATATGTCTTAATTAAAATAGAAAATAAATTTAATTAAATTGTATAAATAGTATCGAAAATTTAACACGTGTATACTAATTTATAAAATTATTATATATTGTAATAAAGTAACTAAAGATACATTCAAATATTATCGTATTCAATTTTAAAAAATAAATATTACGTACTTATATAATTAATTAAACTATTTTCCGTCAACATTAAAATAAATTCAAAAGTCATGATTACGAGTACACTGAGTACACGTCTCTTTCTTATGTACAGTCCAAAGTTTTAGCACGAAAAGAAATTTAAATCAAATGATATCATTGGTTGCTTTTCTTCTAATGATGGTTAACGTTTCTATTGGATTTGTGATCACTACTATCATTATTGGATTATCTTTATCCTAGTTTGTTCGTCTGTGCTTTTTTATAAATTTTGTTTCCATAATTTTTTATATTTAATTTACATTGTGAGAAGATATCATATCATGTACAGTTTCGAAATATATCTATATTATGTTGGAACCATGTGTATTAATTTTTAGGTATAATTGTTCGTATAGTATCTAGTTTGAGACTAGTGTATCAAATAGGTATTCGATTTAAAAAAAATTAGTGTCAATTGTATCTCCACTCTTGAAAAAGTACTTTAATTATGTTCATTTCAAACGGAGTTGACTAATGTCGTTAGTCAACGTGCCACATGTTAGCATGTGGTTTTTTTTAACTTTTTTTTAACTTTTTTATTTTTTTTTTATTTTTTTTAATTTTTTGAAAAAATAAAATAAAAATGTCACGTGGCATAACAATGTCACGTGTCAGTGTCATTATCAGATGTCATTGTGTTGATCTCGATTTAGTCCCCATGTATGTCTTTTTGTTTCAATTTAGTACTTAAGCATGTGTATTTGATTCAATTTAGTACTTAATTTAGTATCTAATATTTATATTGTTTCTCTCAATTTCAGACCAAATTTATTATTTGTATAAATGTTATACTAATATTTTTTATTAAAAACGACTTTTTAACATATTACTTTATTAATTACTTTTTTATTAAGTACTCATGTTTTGTTAATTTTTTTTTTTACAAAATAGAACAATATTGTCTCTTACTAATTTTAAACCAAAATTTCTATTGGTATGAATGTTATACTATTTTTTTTTATTAAAAATGACTTTTACCACTAAATTTTAATATAAATATCAAATACTTAATTTTTGTAAAACTTTTATACTTAATTACTTTTAATTTTATAAAAAATAGATTTTAATTATTAAAAAATATTAGGTCAAAATTAAATCGGATATACATAAGTAGGTACTAAATTGAAACAAAAAAACATATATGGGGACTAAATCGAAATCAACACAATGGCATTGCAATGCCACGTGACACTGACAATGCTACGTGTCACACACAAGAACTTGACACGTAGCATATTTATTTTTATTTTTCAAAAAATTAAAAAAATTAAAAAAATTAAAAAAATTAAAAAAATTAAAAAAATTAAAAAAATTAAAAAAATTAAAAAAATTAAAAAAAATTAAAAAAATTAAAAAGAAATTAAAAAAAATAAAAAAATAAAAAAACCATAGACTGACACGTGGCACGTTGACTAATTGTGTTACACGTGTCAGTCAACTCTATCTAAAAGGAACTTAATTGAAGCACTTTATCAAAAATTGGAATACAATTGACACTTTTTTAAAACCGGATACCTATTTAACACACCTGCCCAAAACTAGGTACTATTCCAGTAATTATACCTAATTTTTATTAAGTGTATTAGTACAGTGGTTTGTATCTTAATCGTTGTATATCTTTTAATAACACATAAATTTATATAGGATGTAAACACATGATAACGATATTCTTTATACCTATCTTTGACAATCCTAAGTTTTATTGATGGCTCCAACAATTGACGAATATATTTTAGTCAATGTTAAAATATTCTTTCCTAGTAATGTATTGAAATATAATTTATAGCCTTTGTAATATTCTTAAATAAAAATTATTCAATTATATATATATATATATATATATATATATATATATATATATATATATATATATATATATATATATATATATATATATAATCTTCGTTGTCTTTTTAAATTTTGTAATTGTCTCAATATCAGAATAAATATAACATTTTATTTTGAAAACTATATATATTTATTATTACTCTTTAGAGTTGTCAAAACGAACTATTTGATTTGGTCCATCACTAGTTGATCACTTAGTGAACCAACTAAACCTAACTCACTTATTAGTGAGCTAAAACAATTCGAATATGGCCATGCCCACCACGGATTGGTGGGTTAAACGGGTTGGCTCACTGGTTTACTTAATTAAAAAAATACATTTTTTTTCTTTCCTTTCGAAAAAACTAAATTTTAATTCTGCTTGATATATAAATAAACTTTTATACAATCCAAATATAATCCAAAATAATGTTCAACCCCAAATAGAAAACAAAATCACAAAAATATTATGTTTCTATTTGTCAACCCAATATATTGGCTAAGAAAAACAGTCCAACCCAACTCAAATACAAAAACAATTGTGACCCTTTATCTACAGGTGAGTTGGTGAGTCAACCTAGCTCACTATAGGTTCAATCCGAATGAGTCAAGTTCTTGGTGAACCAGGTAAAAAATTAACATGTACTGCAATTTGTAAAAAAAAAAATAACCCAACCCGACCTAAATCTATGGTGAGTCGGACTGGCCCACGGGTTCTGACCCATCAATGACAGAACCTAGTCAAAAATTTCAGGAGACCAAATTATATTTTTTATATAAAAATTATTTTTTCTGATTTAAAAAAATTCATTTTCTCTCATCATTTTCTCTACACAAAACCAACACAAACAAAAAAAAATATATGACAAAAATATATATGAAAGTGAAACATAAAGTAATCAACAATGATATGTTAAAAAAACAAAAATTACCTTTAGTAAGGATGTTGCTCTATGTCTACGCTCTTTCAATAATTAAAAATCTTCAATAATTGAATCAGAATAGATAATTCTCTATATGCATTTGATATAGACCTCATTTTAGATAAACCATTCGTACGTCATTATTTTGATTTGGTGCTCATCAATTTTACTTGGTGGGTATTACCAAATTTGAGGATTTTTTCCCAAATCACGTGCTAAAGAATTTTCAAATTTATTAATTGTAACTCTGAGAAGTTTAGAGAGTTGTTTTTCTTTTTCTTCAATTTTTGGATTCTCATGAAGTTTCTCAAGTTTAATTGATATAGATGTATTTTTTTCATCTCCATCACAAGTCCTTCCTCTTGAAAAAAATAATCAATTTGTTTACTCTTTATCATAATTTTTCTAATATAAATTTGTCATCTCTTATCTGTTTAGAAAATAAAATAAAATTATGAAGACCCCAAATTAAATCTCAAAACCAAGACTCAAAATTTTAAGAAAAATAATAACTTCTAAATTATTAGTTTTCTTTACCTTAAAGTTGATTTTTAATCATGTTCTTCCCTTTTACATAGCTTCAAAGTCTATCTATACAAAGAAGAGTTTGACCAACAATTAGATCATGATTTTATGATCTCTAACGGATAGAGATATGTCTATAACATAGAAAAATCACATACAAGAGGAAAACATATTGCTTCGGAAAAAAAGGGATAGAAAATCAACTTACTCAAAAGAAGAAATATTTTGGTTCAAAATGTTCCTTAACTCCTTATTATCACCACCTTAGTGCAATTTTATTTTGAAAATGAAGAGATTAAAAGTGAAAATTAGAATAGAAAGAAAAGGTAGGAAAGAGACAACGACAGGGAAGAGAAAGAAACCAAATAAAAGAAAACAAAGAATAACAAAAGATGGTGAAAACGTGGTTTTCAAAATCTTAAAGTATATATAAAAAGTAGGCTAAATTACTTTTTTGATCATTGTTTTTGTCAAGAATGTCAAATTGGTCCTTCATTTTTTTTTGTCTCGATTTGATTCTATTTTTTTTTTAAATAATTCAATTTGGTTTTCATAAATATGATTAAAGTCAATACCACGTGTCAATTTATGATTTTTTTTTAATTTAACACCATTTGTGAAAAACTAATGACAATGAACAAATTAAATCACTCTTTAAAAAATCAGGATTAAATTGAGATAAAATAAAATTGAAAAACTAATTTGACACTTCTTAACAAAAATAAAGACTAAACAAGTCATTTAAACTAAAAAAGTAAAATTAAAAGAAAACGTTGGAGGAACCCTCTGTCCTTTAAAAGGACCCGTCTTGCCACTTTGAGAGCTCTACTATTCTTAATCTATGTATAAAAAAAACCGCTGACGCCACTTTGAGAGCTCTACTGTTCTTAATCTATGTATAAAAAAAAAACCGCTGAAATGCAGATGATTTAGAAACAAAAGCAAGAAATTTTGAGGAAACTAATACAACTTTATTATAATTATTGGAGAAGCCATACAAGTTGTTGATTGTAAAACACGAGTGAAAGACAGTAAACAAGAGTAATTAAAGCATGGTGATGAGGTTATTAATATTTAGTAGCTATCTGTTGGAGAGAATCAAAGAGTTGTTGTGGCACGCAGAGCATAGGCATGTGATCTGCGCCTTTGATCTCTAGAACGTCGTTGAAGACAGCATTTTGGATCATCCAGTGCTGATATTCCAAAGGAATTGCAAGGTCCTCAGTGCACACAACAAAGGCACGTGGAACCGACCCATATCCCTCTTTCGAGAACTTCTTTTGCTTTGACAAGTCTTCCATGAAGAGCGACGATGGCCTCGCTAAACTCTTCGCCAATTCAATGTCCTGCAACATCCAAAACTTTAATTTGTTTGTACTGAAAACCTTTCAAAGAGTTGAATAAAAACAAAATCATTGACGCAAGTGTGACAACTCTTAACAGGTGCTTACCTCGATTGAGGTGAGTTGATAGAGCTTGTCAGAGATGAACTTGGGACCAAAGAACATTGATGTTTTGCTTCCACATGGAGAAAATTCAGTGTCTAACCATGCCGCCGGCTCGGTCCTCTCATTGTACTGTTCAAGTAAAAATTATCATCTCATTCTACTTTTTAATTTCAATTAAAAGCAAAAAGAAAAGAAAACTTGTGAAGATTTTTGAGAATGAAAAAACATTTTTCACTTGTTAATCTCCGCTTATTTTATGTATTGTGGAGACAGAAGTCGGATCAATGTTTTGAATGTTTCAAAACGTGGATTAATTATGTAAGGAAAAAGGAAGAGAAAACGACAACGCAAAAGTTTTTTCTCTTCTGTATTAATTAATTGAATTTAGTGACTTTTGTCCGTCAACGAGTTCCATTATTTGCATTAGGTAGGAAGGCATTTCACTTTGGTGAGTAAGAAAATAGTTAAAAATTTGCAGTGGTAATATGAAATCTCAGAAGCATACCTTTTCCAGAACATAAGATGGTTGGTGTTCAATGTCGGGAGTGAAAGCCGTTAAGAAAACAGCAACCGCAACTTTTTCTGGGAATTTCTCCGTGGCAAGTGCTATGTTGAGTCCCCCAAGACTATGACCCACCAGAATCACCTTTTCATTTGGGGGAATTGTTGCCAATAGCTGCAGCAGAGGCTCGGAGTACTGTGAGAAAGTATGAACATCTTCGATTTTGCGCGGGTTGATGCCGGAAGCTGCAAGGTCGAGCACGGTGACCTTGTGGCCAGCAGATTCCAAGCGTGGCTTCAGCTTGTACCAGCACCAAGCTCCATGGCAAGCCCCATGCACCAGAACAAAATGCTTATTTTCTGAACCCATGTTTTCTTCTCAGGCTTCTAGTTATTACTTTGCTTTTCTCTTCTCTATTTATTGTGTGAGTGGGTCAGATTTTTTCAAATTAATGGATTTGAAAAGTCAAATCATGATCCACATTTTCTTTCCTTCTCAAGACGTATTGTACACAATTTTTTCACCGAACTAACAGCGACAAGAAAAGTTAGCACAGTAGTAATTCACAGGAAAAAGAGCTTGATAGAGAATGAGCACATGTCAAGTTTTTATGTGGGTTTGGGTAGGCGCAAAAAAGTTTAAGAAAAATGATATTTTAATTATTTTTTTATTTATTTTTAATTTGTTGCTTTAATTATTATTAAATCATTTTTTTAATAATGTAACGTGATAATCTATGATCGTAATAATGTGTTAAAAATAGGTTAAAAAAAAGTAGATTAAAGTATTCACAATTATTTTCTTGACAAGAAATGATTTATTCACAATCATTTTCTTGACAAATTTGGACAACGCTACGTGGATAACGTGGAGTTAATGTGTCCTTAGTTTTGCTTTCTCTAAATTTAATTATAAAAATATCATTTTGCTTTCTCTAAACTCCCGTCGCTGCTATAGTGTGGGTTTTCGTTGAAGAAGTGTTGGGTTGGTGGTGCACTGCGGTTCACCTTCACATCCTATGCTGCAGTTCGACGTGAATGTTCAAAAGGGACAAAAGCCAAACGAAAATTGTGTCTTCCCTCATTTCCTCTTTTCAAATTTTTTTCTTAAACCTTCGTCGCTTATCTGGGTGTGTGGGTTTTATCTGAATCACTATTTGATTTGTGGGGCGATGCGGTTCTTGTCCACAATCCTGCGCTGCAAGGTCTAAAGAAATAATTCCAATTAAATATTACCAAATACAGTGTATTTATGCATCAAACAAAATGAGACATTTTGCAGAGTTATTTCACCTCTTGCGGTGAATACACATGGACAACCATAGATCATCACAACTGTAGTTTTTACCATGGTTATACGTGCATGGTCTTCACAACAGATGTTGGGCACACTATAAAAAGAATTTTATTGACAAAATAAATCTCTCAATAATTTATCGATTGGCAAAGTAATTAAAATTTTAATTATTAACAAATAACTTTATCGGTATTACAAATTTTAATTACTAATACATATGTTTGTTAAAGAATACATCAATAATGATATACTTTAAAATTTGTTAATAAATTCGTGGATAATTATCCAATCAAATTAAAAATTACTAAATGAATGAACGATTAAGAAAGAGATTTTGAAAAAATATATAGCCTTCATAAGAATCTTTATTATAGAAAAAATTTTATTCCAAATTTTAGTTATAGAAAAAATTATAAAGAATATACCATATAACATTTATAGAAAAACGTTTATTTTAAATTTTCTTTTTATCACTATTATAGAATATTGTTAGATTTTAAATTTGTATGTTAATTAATTAATTTAAATTTTATTGTTAAAAATAGTTTTAATTATAAATAAGCATTTATTCTAAATTTTCTTTTAAGATTTTTCACATTAATAATTATTAAAATTTTATCATGCTTTTAAGTTTTGTGTTAATTAATTAATTCATTTAAATTTTATTGTTAAACATAATTTTAATTATAGGATTTTTTTTTTAAATTCATATAATTTTTTTATCACTATTAATTATTTTATTAATTTTTTAATTTTTTAATTTTTATGTTAATTAATTAAAATCCATATGTAATTAATCAATCAAATTAAAAAGTAATTAAAAGATGAATAATAAAGAAAGAGATCTTCAAATAGCATTTAAAAAAATGTTATATCATAGGAAACATTTAATTTCTAATTTATTTTATAAGAAAACATTTATAGATAAAGAATATAGCATTTAATTATAGAAAAACATTTATTTTAATTTTTTTTCTTTAATAATATTAGCTTGTACACTATTAATTATTCATATTTTATAACTTTTGCAACTTTTGTGTTAAATAATAATTTTATTTATTATTTTATAATTAAAAATAATTTTAATTATAAAAACAAATTTAATCTTTCTTTTTTAATAATATAATATTTTTATCACTATTAATTATTACTATTTAATTATTTTTTAATTTGGTATTAATTAATTAAAATCTTGCATAATTGAGTCAATCAAATTAAAAAAAAAATAACTAAGATGAATAATAGAAAATAAATATAAAAAAAATATAACATTTACAGAAATATTATATTGTAGGAAAAGATTTATTTAAAAGGAATATAGCATTTAATTATATATATATATATATATATATATATATATATTTAATATGTTTGATTGCATATATTTCAGTTATTTGTTAAGTAATTATTTAAATTTATTTATATTTTAACTGGTTCTTACAATAGTTTTTTAACTTGAAATTTATTTTAAATCTAATTTATATGTTAAAAATAATTTTATTTAAATTAAATTATTTTTAAAAATTATTTTATTACTTAATTTTCTAATATATTAATATAAAAAATTATTTAGTTACACTAATTATATCAACTTCAACATTTCTATTCATTTTCTTTTACTTTATATGTTTCTTTTCGTCCATTCAAATAATTATACTTTCCTTTCCCTTTTTTTTTCTTTCTCTCTTTCCCGGTCCAAACATAATTTATGAATTCAAAAACACGGTTACCTATTTGACAAGGTATTTTGTCTTTATTATTGAATAAGTTACCATTCATATTGAGTAAATTAATTTTATAGTAAATTAATTTTATAACTGTGAAAATTGGTTGAAATTTGCGAGTTAATCTGATTCATCACGAGTTCAGATTGAGTTGAAATTTTTTTACAAATTTTAATACGGATTGATTTTTTATGTGACTCATCTAGAACTCGGTTCACCAACCCGCAGATAAAAGGGCCACATAATTTTTTTATTTTATTTTATTAAGTTGGGTTTTACATTTGGGTCATGTTAAGTTTTTTTTTTCGGCACATAAATAATTTGTATTTTTTTTATTTTGGTTTGTATTTGGATTGTATTAAAGTTTATTTAGATTTTAATTAAAATTACAATGAAAAAATAAAAGATTATATTTTTTTTAATTAAATGAACCCATAAGCCAACCCGTTTAACCCGTCAACCTGTGATGGATTGGATTGTATTCGAATTTTTTTGACTCGCTAAATCATTAACCCGTGGTAGGTCGAGTCGGATCAGACTGGGTTACCTATTTTGACAACTCTAATTAATTTAAAGATACACTTACATTCTTAACTTATGTAATTTACTAATTAAATCTTCTAATTTTTGATAAAATTTAGTGAAATTATGTGGAGGAAAAACTTTAGCGATAACTAAATAGAATTAAATCAGTTTTTGATTATTATCGACAAAGTTGAATGATAAAATGTATATTTTTTGAAGTTAGTCTTCAAATATTACTAATCAATAATGATTGAAAGTGACTTTCGTTTTCCACGTTTATCATTCTTTTCAAATAAGTCTTTATATATTAATCTTTTTATACTCTATTATTTTAAAATAATAACAAACAGATATAAATTACATTTTAATAATACATACGAATATATCTAAAATAAGATAAATAAGGTTTAGAAAGTTATATATATATATATATATATATATATATATATATATATATATATATATATATATATTAATAATATTAATATAGCTATTCACTTTTTGGTGAAATACAACGTTGTCCTGAAAACAAAAAAAAAAAAGTAGGGTGAGTGATTATAATTTATAAAATTACATATTTAGGTTTATTCAGAAATGATAAATGTAAGTTGACCAATATAGTTTTGATTTATTCGTATTTAGTTTGTAAAAGGCAAGTCGAATCGGTTTGTATTTAATAATTATGGATTATTTTAAAGTGAAAATTATTTTTATTTTTTAAATTTAGATGTAAAATTAAAATTCATTATTTTTCTAATGTGTTTGATTTTTTGTATATGTTAAATAATATTTCAAGTTAACATTTAAATATTTAAGTTATAATGTGTTAAAGAGTGTAAATGGCTCACCAACATAAAATGTCAATCGATCAAAAATTTAAGACACACTAGTGTAGAGAAAAATTTTAGACACAATTATTTTGATCATTAAACTTTTATTGTTGAACCACAAAATATATATATATATATATATATGAGGTAAAAAAATAATGACCTTTTAACTTTGGTTTATAAAATAAAAAATAAAGTTTCACATTATATTTCGATTCAAAAACAATTGAATATCTTTTTGATTTAAATAACATAAATAAAATAAATAAATAAATAAATAAGTTTCGCTTGTAATAAAAGTATATTCCCCATCTAATTTTTAAAACAATAAAAATTAATGCAATCTTAACACAATCCTCAGCGTAACATGTGAGGAACTTTATACAAATACTATAATAAATAATGATCTTGTTTGAATGTTTCACATCTTGATTGAATATTATACTTTTAACATCGATAATAATATAAACATTTACATCAAATAAATAAATTAAAATTAAATTTTTCAAGAAAATATTGTTGTCTAAGCTATAGTAAAACTATAGCAATTAATCAATAAAGGGTAGGTAAGATTTGACTTAGAAATTTACAAAAAATAAAATACAGGAGTTTTGTCATAAAGATTAAAATATAGTAAAAGAAAATTGCAGGTTATACGAACCAACCTACCCTATTTTTTTATTGATCCACACATATTACAAATTATGCGACCTAAACTGTCGGTCAAAATATTTAATTTAGCTCGTACTTTTTTTCTTGTGAGCTAACTAAGCAATTGACATGACTTCTCATACGTTGTCACTATTTTATTTTTTTGTTTTTGACATTAAAGAGTAAGGCATTTATAGTTGAAAAGAAAAATAACTTGGAGACATATTACTGTATTTATAAATGATTTTCAACTTCTAACCTTTTTTCAGTAAATACTTTCGAAAAATTTGCTGATTCTGTACCGTCAACGTGAAAATTGCAAACTAAAACAACACACTCTCTAATATGATTTTCGAAGACTCCGCCTTGTACTTTTGTTACTGTTCATGTTTTATTTGACTGTCAAAAATTCGTTGTTGTTGGCAATGAAATCAAACAAATTATTGAAACTAAGTGAATCACATGCCAGATAACGACAACCATGGTCAGAACGCAACCCTTCGTGCTTTAAACTCTCTTCATGGCTTTAGTACATAAGCAATTATTGTTTCTTCATTTTATTTTTACATAAAATAACAGCAAACACCACATTAGCTTTTACTATGAGAATATTGGTTTCTTAATTTCGTATTAAATAATCACAAGCATTTCATCATTGATTGCATGCATGTTTTAACAGAATCCACTATCAAATAAAAAACTATTTGTTGCAGCTTTTGCTTGCGTATATTTTTGTTTTTTTGAAACGCGTTCTCACTGCACGATTCGTGTGCTTGTGTATGCTTATAAACCATATGTTAAGTATGTTAAGTTTTAAGGAAGTGATTTTAGGAGGAAAACAAAGACCCGAATCCGATCATATAAAATATTAACACAATTTTTAACTTAAAATTTTAAGGTAATTTAAAATTTTAAGGTAATGGGTGCATGCATATTTATTTTTATATAATGTTCTATTTTTTCATTTCTAATCAATGTAGAATTTAAATTTATATTTGAATTTCTAACGCCACATATATATATATATATATATATATATATATATATATATATATATATATATATATATATATATATATATAAAATAGTTAATTACAGAAGGCATAGTCTCTGATGTCTTACATATCCCCACATTTTCTGTTAATCACCTTACCATGCCAACTTATTTATCTTCTCTACTTTGCTTTTCTGATAATTTTTGCACTTTTTTTTTATCTTTTCAACTTTGTTTTTCTCTTAATTCTCTATTATTTCGGGCAAAATGTTAATGTTTCTCTTCTTTGTATTTCTAAACTTTGCTTTTGCTTCTTCTATCAATGATTGTATTATTTAGGCTAAATACTTAATTATTGTATCTTTTATCTTTTTCTATTTTGTCTTTTCTATCCACTCCTGTTTACACGACAAACAATTAATCCCTGTTGCTTTTAAAATCAACTGTGTTTTGTTCTATATTATTAGTACAAACAATCAATTATTGTTTCTTTTTCAACAGTTTTGCTTTTCTGTCAATTCTTGCATTATTTCGGCCAAACAATTAATCATTGTTTCATCAAATGTTTTTCTATTAGTAACAATTAATTATTGTTTCATTAAATGTCTTTTTTTTCAATTCCTGTATTATTTAGAGTAAATAAAAAGGTCTGTTTTATGCTAGACATATATGTTAAGAATTTAAAATGATCAGTTGAAAATTTTATATTATATAAAAAATAAGTAAAATAAATAATATATAATATAATTAAAAGAATTTATAAATTTCATATTTTAAAGTTTTAAAAAATTAAATACGATATTATAATATCTTATAAATTCATTCACAATTTATTAACATAAAATCTAGTGTGTATTTTAGAAGAAAGAAAAAGGATGATAATACATGAATGAAGCAAAAGATATTAGACATATTATATTGACTATGATTGAATGTTAAAAACGCCTTTTGAATTGAAAGCTAAAAAAAATGGAATATTGCTTTGAAAAAATCTGACCAGCTGGAGTTCACTCGGGTTTACTGGGTAAGGAAAACATGGGTAGCCCACTTTTAAGGTTTGTTAATTATAAAAAAGAAAAAGACTTTTTAACATCTAAATTTTAATACTTTTTTATAATCTGAAATGATATTTTTTATATTTTAAAATTATTTAAAAAAATACTTCATATTATAAAAATAATTCTCAAAATTTAATTATTAAAATATCGTAATATTATTGTCCTAATTATAATTAGGGAAACATTTGTGGGGTGTGGGAAAACATGATTTCATTGAGACGTTGGAATTGGATATGGCTCCACTGATGAAGTGGTGGTGGGTCCATGTAGCGGCTTTGGAATGGTCTTTCATATGACAACCATTCTCTTCTAAATTTCTTGATTGAAAAAAAAAAGAAAAAGAAAAAATAGGATTATTCCTCACTTTTTGTGCACTTCAAAAGTTTCGCAATGACTTCATCAAATGGATGAAGATAAGGAAAAAGACAGAAGATGAAACATTCGAACCCACTTTATTTTAAAGATGTAATTAATTAGATGATATACGCTTTGTTCGAATATATCAGTTAGATATTTATTTTTTTAAAATATTAATTGAATTTTAATTTTTAAAAATATATTTCGATTAGATCCATTTTAAATAAAAAATATTAACATAGTTAATAATATTAATATTTAAAATGATTTTTAATAATATTAATATTTAAAATAACTTTTAAAATTGAATAAAATTAAATATTGACATTTATATTAAAATTTAACGATAAAAATTATAAATAATTTTTGTCTTAGAAAAATTTAATTGAGTTACTTCTTCAAAAGGTAGGACACTTTTTAAAATAAGATACACATACGAAAAAAATTAAACTTATCTTAAACTAATTTAACCTTGAAAAAACTTTAGACGATATATAATATTTAATTACAAATTCATATAAATTAATATGACAGTTGGCTCACGGGATGGCCCACAAGTCACCGAATACTTATTTAATTAACACCAAAAGTAGGGTATTAACAGATAATTTAAATAAAGTTGCACATATTTTTCATGTGTTAGTAATATCAATTCTTCTTTAGTGGTTAGATTTTGTTAATAACGTCAACTAAAAATAAATACAGTTAGTTTCTTTGCAACGTGATTTCGGTAATAGGGTGAATGGAATCTTTAAATTTTTTTTATCACCTTTTTCTACTTCATTAGAAAGAAAAGGTTTGGACTTAATTTTTCTATAACAGGGTTCCGTAAAAGTTGCTTACAAATTATTATTTTTTCATTTATTTGTGCGATTAAACCCAATACTAATTGAATTTAAATCCAAATACCGATTGAATTCATAGGTTAAATACCGGTAGCTTAAAAGTCTGAGGTGATTAATAATGATTACTGAGTCGAATAATAAAGATAAGACGTTAAAAATAAAATGTTGGAATAAATGATGGTTTCTTGAATAATAAAGCTGAAAGACAATTCAGATGAATGATGAATATAAAAGGACTTTAGAAGATAGGGAAAAGGAGATCTTGACCGATTTGCTACATTTTGGGTAGAACAATTTTTAAGTTTATATTCCCATTTATGTTACACCTTGCAAGATATAGTTTGGTATTTGATGTGGCTTTTTGTCAATTGGGTTGGGGAAAGTAACAAGCTTTTTGTAGTGTGTATTATGCAATGTATCTAACTGTTCGGTGTGTTTTGGATTATCCTTTCAGCACCCCAAAATTCACTTAAAGAACGTTAAATGTACACTTATTTGATAATTATTTTTTCTTTTTCATTAAATATTAAAGAGGTTTAAATTGTAATTGCATTTAAAGGAACATTTTTAATATTTTTCTGTTGGACGAAGTTTGAATTTCATTCACACAATTACTCAAACACCTTATGAGAGACCACTTTAATAGTATGGAAGACCACTTTAGTCCACTGTATAGCCTAGCCTTTACCTTTCTTTACCTTTACCTTTACCTTATCTAATCATTAGGTATTGTGTTAGAATTCTATCATTCAACACAAATTATTTTTAGGTTATTCAAATAAATTTTTCTATCCTTATTTCATTACCAATATTTTTATTATTAAAGGGAAGTGATTTCGAAAAGGAGATTATTGAAAAGAAGTGTTTTTTTATATGATAACTCTTTCTTTTTCTTTCATGTAACATCATATGATAGTTATTATTTAAGTAAGAAATAAAAATTAAATGAAAAAGGTAGAAATTTATCCAGAGTTTCTAAATTATTATTAAGGAAGAGAATGAGAGAAAGAAAAATTAAAGAAAAAACTCAATTGAAAATTTTCTGAAATGTATTATGAATTCAGATAAATTTTCTAATTTAATTATAGAACCTTACACATATAACAAATATGAGAAATATTCTATCTATTATAATGTAATTCCTGGTATGTTAAACCAAGGAAATTATACATCACAAAAAAAATTATGCTAATATTTGTCACAAGTTTGTCACCATTTGGAAGTTAATCCACGACATTATTGCTCAATGATGTAGCACAATTAGATAAAGCCAACTTAACATTACTTTTATCTTTTAAAAAACTTGTTTCTAACCTATTATTAATCCTCTAAAAGTTTAATTGATTGGTGAAATATGAAAAGAATTGCATACATGATAAAGAAAAAATGAATGGTAAAATTTATATAATGATAACAGTTAAATGCCATAAAATATATTTTCTTTGTACGAAATAGTATACTAATATATAACAAAATTAACTCATCAATTTTTACATACTATTGTTCTGTTCATCTTTTGATTTTTTTCACACACAAAAAAATATTTCTTTTAATATTCATATTATTTCTAAAACAAGGATTAAAGTGATTAATGCAGTGTCAAAACATCAATTCTCTAATAAAATACATTAAGAGTATTACAAGAAAATTCTTAAATAATAATCAATTTTAGTGATAAAAAATTGTTAGTTTTTATAGTAACCAATTTAGATACCAATATATAAAATAAAAAAAAATATTAGTTATTAAAATAATCACTATTATGAATAAAAAATTATAATTGGTCACTAATTAATTAGAGACTAATTTAGAAACTATTTGTTTAGGTAGCTAAAATCTTGGTAGTTAATGTTTAGTGACCAATTTATAAATTAATTTCTTTGGTAACCAAAATCTTAGTAGATAAATTTTATAGACTAATTATAATTTTGTATTCACAATAATGATTATTTTAGTGACTGATAATTTTTTATTTTATAAATTGGTAGTCATTAAATTTTGAGGAAGTTGTGAAAGATAAAAAGTAGAGATGTGTCATGGAAGAGGAGAAAAAATCAATCTAGAAGAATGATGCTTCAGAATTAACAACTATTCTCAAAGGTCATGAAGCAATGAGAGTAAAACAGGTGTACAAAGATTAGAAGAATGCTAGTGGAAAGATAGAAAAATACCAAAAATGATTTTTTGAAAAACATTTTTTTGACAAAGTTACTAAATAGAATAATTTTTTTTATGGAAGTTACAAAAATTAAGTAATAAAATTTTAAGATTTTTTTTACCAAAATGGTTGTTTGTCAAAAGTTTGTCAAACAAAACTTTATTAAATTATCATTTTTCGAAAAATACAAAGAATGACTCGTTGTAAAAGGTACAAGTCTCTCAACAAGCACCACTAAAGAATCTAGTATTTCATGATAGAAGCAAGCATATATACATGAGATATCATTTTATCAAATAATCAATTTCTAACTTAAGCATGTCATGACTCAAGATACTAAAGTTACTAAAGTTTGAAGAATTTCAAAGGTAAGAGTAAAGATTGTGAAGAAAAAAATTTTCAAATTAAGGAAAAGAAAATGTTATTGTAATTTGAAATATAGAAATATCTAGAATGACTTTTGAATTTCCTTAAGTACAATCTATAAAAATCTAGAAAGCTTTTAGTAGTGAAGGATGTAGAAAGTTCCTTAATATGGAACTTTAATTAAAAAGCTCCTAAAAAGAAGAATAGATTTCTCAATTAGCACCTAAAAATACTTTTTGTATTTGGCATTTTCAAGCGACCAAATTTGAGTTGTGTTTTATATTTATCGCCTCTTTCTCTGATTAACATTATTGAAGGTATAAAATTAAAGCATGCATTCATTTCACAAAATGACTATGCATACCTTAGTTATTAGCTAAAATCATGCTTACATTTTAGTAACTAATCATGTCATGGTGAATTCTCGCAACAAACATACTATTTAATCTACTGAATAGAGTTTTGGCAGACGTAAATTATGGGAAATGCCGCCTCAGTAGGATACTACTAACAAAATTAAAAGTAATTTTTGTTTGAATAGGTAAATTTTTTATTTTTTTTACGATTTGTATAATGTGTTTCATCCGATTTATAATGGAAAAAAGAAATCCTTGTAATGTGGCAGAAAGACACATAATTTATTCGAGAAGTTTCATTCATTCAACAAGACACGAAGAATAAGACATGAGATATGGGTCTGGTGGTTGGAAGAATATTGATTAAGACGAGATGAGAAGTGGATTCGAAATACAAGATTTAAAGCCTCCATGAAGATTCATGCATATTTAGTAGCTATATGCAGAAGAGAATCGCATAGTTCTTGTGGCTTGCTAATCATAAGCATATGGTCTGCACCTTCGATCTCCAGAACCTCCACATTCATTGCAGCATTTTGAATCATCCAGAGCTGAAAATTCAGTGGAATTTCATTATCCTCAGTGGAAACAATAAAAACAAGAGGAACTGACCCATATCCCTGCATAGTGAAGTTGGTCTGTTGGGACAAGTCTTCGATAAAGAGGGATCCTGGTCTTAATAAGATGGTGGCCAATTCTATATCCTGCAAAATTCGATCACTATTACAAAACATTCTCACTTAGTATGGCAACAACATTTTATCATCTACTTACTTCGGTGGAAGAAGCTTGGTAGAGTTTCTTGGACAGGAATTTGGGACCAAAAATAACTGTTGTTTTATTTTCACTCTTTGAGAACTCAGTGTCCAACCAATTCGTTCCCAAGGTACTCTCAATCAACTGAAGGACAAACAAAATGGCAATAATAAGTATACATTTCTCACTTTTTTCAAAACATATAAAATAAGATGTAAACGCTGCCTCAATCTTTTTACAAATCACCACAATATACCAATAATCTATTTACACAATACATTTCTCAGACTTATTATACAATTACTTCATAATATTATCATCAATACGTCATATCCTCAATTACATTAATAATTTATTTTTGTGTAAAAATATATATATTAACATGTGTTAATAAGAAAACAAAACATTAGTAGATGACGTTTTTTTTACTATATATTTGTGTGAAATACAACAATATAACAATATTTTACTTCATCGGAAAAATATCATCTTTGAAATATAATTATATAAATTCTGTGTTTTTTAATCCGATTTCGTAATTTGATGAATTCTTGAATGAGATATCAGAACTAGAGCTGTCAAAACGGGTAATCCAATCCGACCCACCTCGATCCATTACGGGTTGATAATTTAGTGAGCCAACCCAATCCGACACACTTTTTAGCGAGCCAGAAAATTCTGAACCCGGCTCGGTCCACTACGGGTTGACAGGTTAAACGGGTTGGCTCACAGGTTCACTTAATTAAAAAAAATATTATTTTTTTTTCGGTCAAAACTAAATTCTAATTCTAATTAAAATCTAAATAAACTTTAATACAATCCAAATACAAACCAAAATAAAAAAAATACAAATTATTTATGTGTTGGATAAAAAAACAACCTAACATGACCCAAATGTAAAGCCCAACTTAATAAATAAAATAAAAATACTTGTGTAACCCTTTTATCTGCTATCTGCGGGTTGGTGAGCCAACCTGACTCATCACGGGTTCAACCCGGATGAGTCGGATTCTAAATGAGCCGGGTCAAAAATCAACCCGTATTGAAATTTGTAAAACAATTTCAACCCAACTCAACCCGAACCCGTGATGAACCGAGTTGGCTCGCGAATTTCAATCCATCTTCACAGCTCTAATCAGAATTATGTATGTTCCGAATTTCAGGCATCCCATTCATGTAATAATTATTTATTTATTTAACATATATTTTATATGAATGAAATGGGAACTTGCAACAAAAGTTGAGGTTGCAGAAAGAAATCAATGGGAAGCACGAAGAAACCCCCAAGAATAATTTCATGACTCAAGTTAGATTTGACAATCAGGATGGATCCAAACCCAACATTACTTATGATGTTTCCCAAGTCTAACCATAATAATTTATTTTGTCAAAAACTATTTTTACACTGCGTAAGTTTTATTCGTAATTGTATTTTTGCATTCAGTTGTCTCTATCAAATAAAAAATCAAACTTAATCTCATTTTTATAAATTAAACTAAATCATTCTTAACATTCGTTGAGTGGATCTCTTTCAAATAAGTTAAAAAAAAAGGATGGTTCAAACAATACAGAAAGTGGCAATTAAAAAACATTAGTGACACCTGCACCAAAAAATTCATCAAATGGAAAGAAGATAATTTTTTTTTCCTCTTTACTTTCTTTTCCTTCACTTGGTATTGAAACCAAATAAAATGCTAAATTAATTTATAAAAAGCTATATTTAATTGAATTTAAATTATTCAATAAATTAAAATAATTTTAATTAAATATTTAAGCATTTACTCATGTAGTCATTTTTTTTTTGTCTTGTGAATTAACTTGCTCTTTTCCATAAACAAATTATCTAGAGAATTTGAAAAAGTTAAAGAAAAAAATAAAAATAACGACCATATTATCTTATTAATAGAAGAACCAATCCGTAAAAATACTTAAATAAAAATAAAAATAATTTTTGATAATTAATAAAATATTTTTTTTAATAAAAACTAAATTAAAATTATCCAAATTTCTAAAATACTTAGAATCCAATTACACTTGGAAGCAGATATTTGGTTTACGCAATGTTCCTTTGAGACGATGGTACTATTTATGTGTATTGGCACGGATTCTTTAATTTGTCTATGTTTTTTACAGAGTATGTGTAGCAATTTGTGGGTGGGTACGGATTTGCAGGATGGAACGTTTATTCCATCCACCCAAAAAGAAGTTGATTTGAATGTATTATGGGTAACATTACGAAATTAACCCTTGGTGGTCTTATTTCATTGTAAGAAGAGAAGTGGTATGTGTGTGAATCGAAACACCGGTGTGGTGGTGCTCTGTAATTGCATTTTGCACGAATAAATGTGCTGGTGTTGGTGTGTGGTGTGGGTTTGTGAGTGTAAAAAGCCACATGGGGTGTGGTGGGGAGGAAAATGGTAGACGTGGTGGGCTATGGTGGGGGAGGAAGATGGTAGATGTGGTGGAGGAAGACTCATTGAAGGGGGATGCACACAACTTATATAATCGGTGCGGTGTAGTGTGTGACACCGCCTATGCAAAAGGAAGAGTGACATCGGTTACATAACCGGTGTCGTGTGTGTGAGTTTTCATTTTGTTTAATTGTGTTTGTGTTTTTAATTCGTATTAATTATTTTTAATTATTTTTATAACATCAAATTACAAAATTATTCTTTTTCTCCATCAAGGGTATTTTGGTAACTTTCTAATTTTATCTATTTTTACAATTTATTTTATCTATCACATCAATCAAATCTCTCACTAACTTTCATAAAATTTATTTTCAAATTCACTCACTTTACCCTCTAAATTCACTCAAAAAAAAATACAAAAATTTATTCACTCAAATCTTTACAAATTCATCTTCACAATCTTCCCCAATCTCCAAAGTAATACACTCTTACAAAGTGTTCGTATGTGCAAATTTTGTAAATATGCAAATTTGCGACGACGGAATTTTCACTTTCCACATATTCACATAAAAAGATTTAAACAGATTTGAGGCGATGGATTTGCGATTAAATAGCCAAATCTCATCCCTTCACAAATGTAAATATTTGCAACAATTTCCATTAAATTTACTTTCATGACCTTATTGACCATTCAATTACCATTGTAAAGTGTGTTCTCTCCCGGATAATTTTTTTTCTATTTGTATGACAATAGTATCCTCCCATATATTTATATATATATATATATATATATATATATATATATATATATATATATATATATATATATTTATATATAATAATACTTATTATTAATATTTATTTATATAATAATAAAAATATATTATGTATAATAATTAAAATATTGTTATAAATATTATGATTAATATATTAATATATAAATTAGTAATATACCTATATAATAATTAATAATAATTAAAATATTGTTAAAAATATAATTATATACATATAATTAATTTTATTATTATTAATATATGTATATAATAATTAAAAATAATAAAAATATATAAATTTTTATAATAATTAAAAAAATTTAATTATTTTATTTTATTTTTATCATCAAGGATATTTTAGTAATCTTCAAATTTTATCTATTAAAAACTTTTTTAATTTATCACATAACTCAAATTACTCACTAACTTCCACAAAATTTATCTCCAAATTCACTCACTTTACTCTATAAATCTACACAAAAAAACACACACATATTCATCTACTCAAATCAATACCAATCCATCTTTACACTCTCTTTCTATCTTTATAAACGAAATGTCTCTTCCGAGTTTTCATACTTTATTTATTTTAATATATGTGACATTTATTTTGCTGCACCCACTGATACCCTTACCAGAGAATATATTATTCCTTCAGCTTCCATGTCCGCACTAGTTTGAACTTTGGGTAATTCTATATTCATTTCTATTCCAAAATAGTATACCTCTCATTTCCATAGCGGTCTCCAATGCAGTATTATCAGCAACTTTATTCCATTCACAGTATGGAAATTTGTGTCTAAGTATGAAAATTTGTGTCTAAAATAAAATAAACAAAATTAAAAGTTAAAGAAATAATAGTAAAAAAAGAATCTTGCATTGAAATATAATTTCTAAAAAAATAAAATTCTGTAAAGCAAATGTATAACTTCTGAAAAAGAACTAATGATCGTACTTATTTTTACGACCGTTTGGAAAAGAAAGAGTGAAATCGTAAATGCAGGATGTCAATAAAAAAACTAATAAAAGTTCTATTAAGAAAACTAAAAGTAAAAAAAATAAAATTAAAAATATTTATTGAAGTAGAACCCTTTTATGTGAAATTATATTTTGAAATACAACTTATTTCTATAAATATTTGTTTTAAAATTAGTAAACTTTAAAATAGATTTACACTTCAATAAATTCCCTGTTCCCACGTGAACTCTCAACTCGTGCTTTTAATTAGTTTCTAATAGCAGGGATGACAGCGTGTTGGTGTTGATAGAAGAAATGTCAGTTATGCAGTAAATTATGATCGAAGAGAATGGGTCTTCTGACTCCTAACCAGACCTAATTAAAATCGATTCTGTAGGGTTTAATGATGGGTTAAATGAGTTTATAGGAGTTAGAAGCATGTCCCGTCTGAATAACAAAGCAGAGCTATTCCTTAACAACAAACACAAACTCAACATCAACCATAGACTAAGCATTTGGTTTGGAGAAACTAACCTTTTCTAAGACATAGGATGGCTTGTGTTGAGTGTCTGGAATGACAGCAGTTACGAAAACACCAACGGCTACCTTTTCTGGGAACTTGTCCATGGCAAGTGCGATGTTGAGCCCTCCGAGACTGTGACCTACTAAAATCACCTTCTCATTTGGGGGTAGTGAGGCCAATAGCTGCAACAGAGGTTCAGAATAGTGTGAGAAAGTATGAACATCTTCGATTTTGTGCATGTTGGTGCCAGAAGCTGCAAGGTCCAGCACCGAGACCTTGTGGCCTGCAGATTCCAAGCGCGGCTTCAGCTTATACCAAAGCCAAGCTCCAAAACAAGCTCCATGCACCAGAACATAGTGCTTCCTTTCTAAAAACTTTTCTGAACTCATTATGTTTTCTTATTCGGGGTTGAGCTCAGTACTTTCAATCGCTTCTCCTGTCTTTAGAAACCGGAAAGGATAGAGGGTACTGTCTCGTCAATAAATGACTGAATTATTGCTTTTGAACAGTAAAGGTACATTACTTATTAGGAAAATATATACAATGACAAAAAGAAAAATGACAAATTATCTCGTAACTTTATGTGCCCGCGAAAATTTTATTTTATTTTTTTTTGAAAGTTTCCTTTATTTTTGTAACTTTTTTGGTTTGAAGGCATAAGGGTATAGGAGAGGAAATTTTTGTGCAAAAGAATCTTATTTTCAAGTGCATCTTCTTTTAAGTTGTATTCTTATTTCTTAACTCCTCACATCGCTTATTTCTTTAATTCGCGCCTTTTTCTTTTTCAACCTCTTAGACAAAGTGTTGAACCTTTATTTTTTTGAAAATCCCTTTGGTTCTTCGTTTCTCCTTTGTTATTATTGGTGAAAAGGTTTTTCATTTACCCAGTGTATGAAAAGTGTGGTGGTTCATTGTTGGTATCGATTTTGACAGAAAGGACTCACTTTTCTTTTAGTATGTAGTTTGTAGTGGCGGAAAAGACAAATTTTTACTGTAATTTGTAGTTTGTAGTGGTGGAAATGACCTATTTTTACCGTAGTTTTTAGCTTGTTAGTGAGATTAGTTATTACAATCATGTATTTGTATAATCTTTTGCATGTTTTATAGTTTGCTATTGTAGCAGATTAAATCAATGAGTATAGAACTTCTGATTCTATTGCCATTTTTGTGTTTGTTGGAAAATATATTAAACAGGTCAGGCACACATGTGCAAAACAGTACTGAAATAAATACAAACTCATTCGATATCATTTGAACCTCATCAACCTACATTATTTTTTAATTTTTTTAAACACTTGGACGTGGTTCCCTTGATTATGTACATGGAAACTTCATTTGGTTAAGTATAAGTGTACCTTTTAATTATGGAAGACATGTGAATCAATTGTGAAAAAAATCTGCAAACCAATGGATTAATAAGTGCAAACTCATTTCATGCCATATGCGCCTCATAAACCTACATTCATTTCTCAATTTCTTTTTATACTTGCACGTGGTTCCCTTAATTATGTACATTGAAGATTCATTTGCTAAGGTAAAAATGTAGATGAAATATAATTTTAATATTTAAGTTTTAATATCGTATTTTCTTAAAATTTTGATATATTTCAATTTTAATTTTGAAAATAAATAGATGTGATTATTTTAATTTAATTATGTTAAATTTTTTTTATGTGTCAAACGTGTTTTCTAACTAATATTTAATATAAGAATGTGCCAAACAGGATAAATAAGTTAAATGCTAGCATATAAAGAGTTTGACATCTAAAAATAATATAATTGGGTTAAAAGGATTATATATATTAATTTCTAAAATTTATGAACCAAAATTTATCAAATTTTCGGACAATGAATTCTAATTTTACCTCAAAATTCAGAAAGAAAAACATATTTAAACCTTTAAATTTTTTTTGAGTTATTATTAAATAATAATGTTATTATTATTATTTATTATTTTGTTATCATTATGATTATGAATTGTATACAAAATAAAAGTAAGGTTTTAACAAAACAATAAAAGGAAAATATCAAAAAAAAAAAATTCGACTAGAAATATAAGACAATTTCATAATACATGAGAGAGTCAAAATCTGACCTTACAAATCGGTTTTATAAAGTTGAGTTAGGCTTAAAATCAACTTTTTTAAAACTTGTTTTTAAGGCAAATGATTTTTTTTAATTAACTATAATTTTTTCATATTTTCATAATTTACTTAGAATTTTATTCAAAATTTCATTGAAAATACATTTTGATCCAATACGTACCCAAATTTATTTAGAATAATTTTGCATTTAATTTTTCAAATAAGGTTATGTTAAGCATCACTAAAAACTTTTACATCTCAACTATGCTAACACTTCAAAGTCTATCAATCATTTGTCATAGTGACAAAACTTAGAAGGTCCATAGGGGGCCATGGCCCCCAAGATTTTTAAAATTTTTTCAAAATATGTTTTTAAAATTTTTTAGATTGTTTCTTATTTTTTTATAAAATATAATATTTAATATTAATAAATAATAAAATTAAAAATTAAACATAATAAAGAATAATAAAATTTATTGAGATTTTTTTTGTTCTCTCTCATTTTAAGTTTCTCATGTATTGTATTCATTTATTATTCTTGCATCTCATTTTTTTATTGTTTTAAAAAAGAGATAGAAAGTTATACATAAATTCATTCTCTCCCTCTCGGTTCTCATCCGTTTTAAGATAAAAGAAGATAACTCTCTTGATAGAAAAATATTAGTTTGATATTTAGTTTTTTTTTCATCTTATGAGTTTTTTTTTTTATATTGATTTCTTTTATGAATATAAAAAGAAAACTTATATATTATATGTTTTTTCATAACCATTTCTTAAATGTGACTTGATTATCATACTTTGTTTTAGTAATTACATCTCTCAACATTTGATTAGATTTTGATAAATTATTTTTTAGTCTTAATTTTTTTAAATAGGTATATTGATGAAAAATAAAATAATAGATTCATTTTTTAAAGTGATAAAGAGAAGATACCCTTGAAAATGAAAACAATATAAAATTACTTATTCACCTATCTTCAACATGATAGTAGAAATTCAATTGTTGAATAAAAGAACTATTTCTTAAGATTCAAAGAAAGAATTATAAGTGGAGAGTTTCATATTAATTCTTTTGAATTATAAGCGGAATAATTAATATTATAACCATAACCGCATAAGAAAATATATAATCTTGTATACAGGTTGGACACCCCAAGTGCTTCAATATTTATAAAATTCTTACCTTGCTGAGAAAAAAAAAAAAGAGTTGATAGTTAAATTTTCAAATATTTGTGAGACTCGGTTTGTACTTAATTTATATTATATTTATGACATTGTTTGTTTGATAATTAATTGGATATTATAATATCTAATTAATTGTAAAAATGAAAGTGAATTTTATAATTTTAAATTATAAAAAATATTAAATAAAAATGAGAATAGAAATGTATTTGTGGTCATTTTTTACTGATAATATTTTCTTTCTTGCAAATTTACATGTATTTAAAATATTTTTGTTACAAAGTGATTTTAATATGTATAAATTTGATTATTATTGACAGAATTTCAATTCTATTAAATTTAACCATTATAATTTATAATTTTAACTATTATAAATATCACGTATTTTTTTAATGTTATAATTTTATTTAGACGAATCAAATCAATTTAATCTAGAAACAATTTAAAATCATGTCTCAAAATTAAAAAATCATTGCTTGAAAACAAAACATCAACTCATTTATAATTAAAAAATATCAGAATGGATACTTTCTGACATCCAATTTTAATAATATAAAACTAATAAAATAAGACATCCATAATAATATTCAAAGACAGACAAACAGAATGAAAAGTATATTAATACAATCCTTCAAGAGTTCAAATTATAAAATATACTGTTTATATAACAATATCAAACATATAAAAATACCCTTATACTGAACATACTAATTAGGGATGTCAACAAAATTCATTCTCGCGGGTATTCGTGAATAAAATTCACAACGAGTAGAAAATAGATATTGTAAATAGATACCCACGGATAATGGGTACGGGTATTTTTTTTATACTCGCATGTTAACAGGATGGGTACGGGTATCATAGTATTCGTATCCGCGGATACCCGTACCCGCTACATTCTAATTTAAATTAAAAAAATAAAGAAAAACGATTAAACATTAACACATTGATTTTGAATAAGTTATTTTTTATCAATTATTTTTAAAAAAAATTCATTTCTTTGTATTTAAATGAGTTATTTGCACTCTGTTTAAAATTTATAAATATTATGCATTGTATTTTTATTTAAATTTATGGTTAAAATATGTTATTAAACATTAATTTTTTTTTTGTAAATACCTGCGGGTACCCGTGGATATTAAAAAAATATGCGAGTACCCGCATAACGAATACCCCCACAGACATGGGTACGGGTACGAGACGAATATTTATCCAGCTGGTAGGGTACAGGTCCCGTACCCTACCCGCCGCATTGACATCCCTAATACTAATAACTCATACATCCATTATAAACCTCACAACTCTAACTAAGGACTTCTCATCCTTTAAAGGTGTTTCTAAACCTGCATCTTCATTTGGTCACACAAGACTGGTGATCATCGCAAAAGAAGAAAAAAACACAAGACCACAAAGTGCAAGGGTAAGCCAATATACAAAAGAGTTATCCTAAGACCATTTAAATCATATCAATTATAAGCCATAGATAAGAAAATTACAAATAATTCACGTAATTGCACACATACAATTGACATTAAACTCAATTATCTAGATATATACATTTGACCTCTATTGTTCTGCAGAGCCATTGTCAATGGATTTCACCCTACCACACACAAGGTTAATCCATGATCATCTAAGGTCATTATCCTACCTTGGACTAGAACCTCCTGCTGCTCTCACCACATGAACCATTTTACTCTATTTGAGTGCGAATGATCATTAGTTTCAGGATGTCACCTTACTTGAATCCATATTCCAATGCATACACTAAACTAATTCCACCATAAAATATCTCTATGAGACCCATTCGAATTACGTCAAACACATACAACGCTAGTATATATTAACAAACCTATGATCATCAGAGTTTCATAACAATACTTTCACAATTGTATACCTCCTTAATCACATTTTTATATTCACATATCAAATAATAACTGTTAAATCTATAAACCAGATGAAACTCAGGCAAACATACCCATAGACATAGATCGAAGGAGTTAATGTTAAAATTAAAGAAAGCAAAATCAGTGAGTTCCACGTGTAACTAGTGGATATTTCCACAACCTGTGAATTCATCTACAAGAGGCAGGATTTAAACAAGAGAGTTTCATAGGTACTTAGTGGATATTTTCACAACCTGTGGATCAAAATATAAGAAGTAGAATTCAAACCAACAAGTCCCACATGTAACCAGTGGATATTCCCACAACCTGTGGATTCAGTTACAAGAGGCAAAATTCAAACCATACAAGCAAAAACAACCATACTCATCACATATCAAATTCATCAACATGCATTCATTAATTTAAAAAACACACTACATGTTAGAAAATGATTACTCAAATAATACTAGTAATAATAAAAATATGAAATAGCATAATAATAATTATTAGAACAATAATAATACTAACATGTATATGAATCAAATAATATTAATCAGAGACTTGATACTTCTTATAACAATAATAAATAAAAGATAAAATGTAAGGAGTATAAATAGTCTGGGTTGAGGCACGCATAGCGCTATCCTTAGAGAGAAAACGTCCCTACTGCAAGGGCTAAACAAATACACAATCATATAATCATATGCATTTCTCTCTCAAGATACAACAACTCATCAGATCGATCGAGTGCAGTGAAGGATCTCTGAATCTTATGAACACCATTGTCTTAGAGATAATGTAGAGAAGAAAGGAGGAACATTTTTTTAGAGACCTCTAGTGTTTGTTGTCTCTGTTGTTGTTTTATTATTGTCTTTCCCCATGCACCTAGGTGATATTTATAGGTAGCAAAGGAGACAAAGGAGTAAATTGTAATAAGAATATAGCCGTTAGCCATAAAAAACATTAACACATAAATTAAAGGTCTATAAACACTAAGTAACAGTAAATTTTTTATTTTAATTATTTATTTTTTAAATTATATTAAAATATTTCTAACACTACAAAGCAAAACATTACTAGCTTCCCTTACTTGACAAAGTTGCTCAATAGGCCCAAATAGCTCTAAAAACACCAAAATGCTTATAATTCCGCAAGATGTTCTATCTACACATATAAACATGATTAGGACATACTGTTATGATCATTGATTAGCAGGAACTCATATTGATGATTAAAACCTCACATGCAATTAGAGGAGAGTCACATGCAAGTCAAAACAGAGAAGACCCACAAGAAAACAAACAGATATTCAGCAATTACATGGTTGAAGAAACTGATTGGACTCAAAGGAAGAACTCACCAAAAGAATCACTCTAGTGGTTCCCGATCTTTAAACAGACAAACAGAAGATGAAAATTCCTAAAAAGAAGTCAGAGAACTGTAAAAAAATATTTCTGAAAATTATGTTTTAAAATAATAAAACTTTCTTTATATAACAAACATATTCATACTAAAACATTTTAATATTAAAATAATTGAGTCTATTTTTTTTTTAAATCACTCTCGCTTTTAAAATCTTATTTTCTAGTTTGTTAGATAATTTAAATGATTTTGGATCAAATCATAAAAGTATATATAATTTCTTTTTTTCGCAGTGTAAAGCTTAATATAATTAAAAAATAGTTAATATTAGATTTTTAATGAGATTTCAGTTTATTATTATATTTTACCTAAAAATTAGATCGAAAAGTAAATAGAACGGAAATAAAACTTATGATTACTTTGAATAGCTAAAGTGAAATAAAATATTTGAGTGCATTCCATTTTTATCTTCACCGTATAAATTTACCTATCTTCTTATTTTTATATTTGATGGGTATAAAAGTTTTTTTAATACCAATTTTTCTATTTTTCTAAATATTAATTAAATTCTTTTTCTTGAAAAAAATAAAACCACTAATAACAAAAATATAATATATTAAATATTTAATGTTAAAAAGATACACATCTTATTTTATCAAATACAAAAACAGTTATATTTATAAAAATATTAAATAAGAGTATTAAAAAAATTGAATAAAAATAAAATAATAACATAAAGAAATAAAATAATTTTTTATTTTAAAGGTAAATTATTAATATAAAGATTAACATATTTTTTTTGGATTCGTAAATTAAAAATGTTTTAATAATTTAAAATAAAAATGATTATAAAAATAAAATAAATATGAAGCATGTATATGTATATATAATATCAATTAATAAAGAAAATTTCCGTAAAAAATTGAAACATATTTAGACAATGTTCACATAGACAAATTATTGATACTCTTACATATAACTTTTTCTCTCACTGCTTAGCACTTTCGTATTTTATTTGCCAGTGAAGATATCATGAAAAGTTGTGGGCAATGATTTCCTTCTTTTAATTACATTATAGCAACTAGGAAAAAGATTAATGCAAGACGACAAAGAGGCTCCAGTATTTAACTATACACGTTTTTAATTATAGGCTCCATTGAAATATTTTGCTTTGATTTGTTTAAAAAATTAAGGTTGCTTTAATATTTTTTACTAAGAGACAAATAATTGGAGAATCAACACAATCTTAGCTTTCACTTTTTCAAATAATATTTTATCAATTAAGTAATAATGAAGCGTATATCTTTCATACGCGATTAGATCCCATAACCCATTCTAGTGGGGTAGGTAAACCATACACCACATTTATATTAATATTATCTAATAAACACGAATGCATTACTAATATCTTAATTCATCATAAATATATAACAAAAATAAGTTGGAACGTAACCTAAAACCTAAAAATAAGAATCAAGAAGAAGAGAACAAATCTAATTACAAAGTGATATATATATATATATATATATATATATATATATATATATATATATATACACACACCACACTTACACCACACTCACATGGTTTGACAAAAAAGTTTCCATTAAATTTACCTTCAATCTAGATCAATATGAGAGGATTTGTCTCGATCTTCAACTCAGGTCATACTGGTTGGACCTTCAACCTATGTTAACCTGTTTGGACCTTCGACATGTCAAAAGGCATTTCAGCATTACATTTGAGTTATTAGTTATTGTGGAAAGTTATAATAAAATAACATAACCCAGTTCAACTTGATGAACGATTATTTATAACAAGAGATTAGAGTTATGTCTCTGACCACTAGTTTCTTTCACAGTAAACAATGAAGAAAGAAAGTATGAGAGGAGAAAAAAAAGACAATAAAATAGATTAAGAAAAGGAGGTCGATAAATTGAATAATGTATTCTCATTATATCTCCCATGGATCAAGGTTAATATCATATTATGACTTATATGTTTGTTAATATGTGAGAATCATGAATCTTAAGAGTCTAATGGTGTGTTTGGATAGAGAAATTAAAAAATATTTAAAATGCAAACATTTTTTTGAAGTATTTCAATTAGTTAAATTAGTAGAAATTCAAATACCCTCAAAATAGGTGGAATTTGAAAATTTTCTCACTCAACCTCATAGTTAGGGATGGCAACAGGTCGGCTCGGGCACGGATAATGCCTACCCACAACCTGACCCGCAAAAAAAAACCCGCCCGCTACCCGTCTGTTTACCCGCCGAGTATTCGCTTAAAAAATACCCGCGGATATTTTTAAAATCCACGGGTACCCGTGGATACCTGATACCTGCAAATATTTTAAAAATATATATTTTACAAATTTTTTAATATAAAATTATAAAAATAAAATATAAATTAAATTAAATTATAATTATAATTAAATTTGACATAATAAAATATACTGTTAATTTTAATTTTAATTAAATTTAACTTAATAAAATATAAATTAAATTTTAATTTTAATTTATTGCAGGTAACGGGTACCCGCGGGTACGGATAGTATGATACCCGTACTCGACCCGTTTATAAGCGGGTATTAAAATACCTGCTACCCGCGGATAATAAACATCGCAGGTAGTAACTATTCGTCGCGGATTTTATCCACGGATATCCGCGGGCGCAGGTATTTTTGCCATCCCTACTCACAGTCTAGACTCTTAGGTAAAGTTGTCAATTTGGCTCAATCCATAGGCGGGCTCGACGAGCCTGGCCGACGACTCGACGAGCTTGGCCGACGACCGAAACGGGTTGGGCGGGCTTGACGACCGAAATAGGTCGGACGGACTCGACAACCAAGACGGATCAGACGACCAAGATGTGTAGGGCGGGCTCGATGACCCTAAAAAGTCGGGCAGACCTAACGACCCACATGGGCCAATCGGGTAGGACAACCTAAAGGTATCGCACGGGCTCGAAGACCCAGACATGTCAGCTAGACCAACAACCCATACGGGCCCAACCAACCCAAAAACCCAGGTAGGCCTGACTGGCCTACAACTCAGATGGGCCCAACTAGCCTGCCGACCCGACAAGACTGACCAAACCAACGACCTAGACGAGCCTGATGACCTATATGGGTCTAACTTACCCGACGACCTAGACGAGTTCGACCAGCCCGACAACCTAGACAGGCCCGACCGACCAGACGACTCAGGTAGTACCGACTGACCCTATGACCTAACCGGATCGGGCGACCTAACGATACAAACTAGTCGAACGGGCCTAACGACCTAGTGAGACCAAGTCGGGCCAATGACCCAAATGGACCAGGTTGGGGTAGGTAGTCGTGTTAGCCCGACCCATCTGAGTTGTCGAACCCGTTTTCAAATTTATTATGAACTAAAAACATAATTAAGCCTAAAATAAATATTGTTATAATAAATTTTTATCTCACAAGAAATTCAATTGTTTTATCCAAATAAGAAATTTAAATGTAAAGTATTTTAATTTCTTTATAAAAAAATTATTTAGAAAATTAAAAAAATTAATTGCAAATAATTCAAATATAATACATTTTAATTTCTGAGCATTATTAGAATGTTTCGTGCAAATACAAACTTAAATAATTTTCTAGAATGAATTATGATCATGAAAAACTACATATTAATTTACAATGAATGTATTTAATACATCATGACTTTATGTTATGAATAAATTTAATGCAAAATCTCACATGCAATCAATTTTTAAATCAAATAAATAAATAATTTTTAATATTAAAGGTTATGAACAAGAAAGTGTGAAAATTTAGAAAAACTGAAACTTGTCAACAAAATGTTGTACTCAGAAGATTAAAAAAAAAGACCAAAGAAAAGTAAGCAGGAAAATTGGAGAGACATAAAAATTACCTGCATGATTTAAAAATAAATAAAAATAAATAATCGAGTATAGAAAATTGAAGCTAGTAAATAACAAAATATTCTTTTGAGAAAAATAAACGATGAAAATGAAAAGTACAAAACCAAAGTCGCAACCTTTGTGATCGTCATACGTAAAACTTCAAAAAGTTGGTCAAAACTTGAAAAATTCCCGCAACACCAAAGGTTTTGTGTTCTAAAACAAAAAAGAGAAAAAGACCTAGCCGAGATGAACAAATCATAAAACTTAAAAGCTTGTCATTCAACAAAATGTGGTACTCGTGAAAAAAGCATGAAAATAAAGAACTAGAAAAATAAATAAAAAATGTCATCTTTACATGAATCACGCTCAAACGCGTTTCATAAAAATGCCAAAAAAGTGGTCAAAACGAAAATAAATCCTGAAAACTTTGGGAAGCAAAAGACTTATCATCAAAAGAATAAACAAGACAAAGGAATGTAGAAACAATACAATATTATGAACTGTGAAAGAAAATGAAAATTACAAAAGAGATAGAATGAAACACAGACTAGGGTGTTATGTGGTGCAACCAGGAAGAAGGGTATGAGGAGAAGAGGTAGGGAGAAAACAAGAGCCAAGGAGTTTCTTCTTTTGTGCAGTATGATAGGAATATATAGGAGAAAGCCGAAACAGTTTCTTTTATTCATTTTTTCTTTATAAACAATATTAACATAAAGAAATTCTAAGAAATGAGAAACTGAGAATGAATAGGTCTTTAGGATACAACTTCGTGCGTATCCTGTGGTCGGAAAAACATCATTTGATTGATATTACTCGTTGGAGATAAGAACTTGTAATTAGAAGACATGTTAATCTCAAAATTCGTGCATTCATGCATATTTAGCAGCTATTTGCTGCAGAGAATCGCATAGTTCTTGTGGCTTGCTAAGCATGGCCATATGATCGGCACCTTCAATCTCTACAACGTCATTGACGCCAGCATTCTTAATCATCCAGAGCTGAAAATTCAGTGGAATTCCAAGGTCCTCAGTGCAAACAATAAAAGCAAGAGGAACCGACCCATATCTCTCTTTACAAAAATTTGTCTGCTGAGACAAGTCTTCGATGAAGAGGGAACCTGGTCTTAACAAGGTTCTTGCCAATTCTATATCCTGCAAAATCGGATCCTTATTTTTATTTTCATAAAAAAAATATATTATTTTTTCCCATGCAATACTTTGTGGAATAGAATGTTGCAACATGTAATAATTATACCTCAATGGAGGAGCCTTGGTAGAGTTTGGTGGACGAGAATTTGGGACCAAAAACGACTACTGTTTTGTTTCCACTCTGCAAGAATTCACAGTCCAACCAGTTCGGAGCTGGAACACTCTCAATATACTGTTTAGATCAAGAAAATTGGCATGGTAAGCATATTTTTCCTATTTTCTTTGATTTTATTAGAAAACAAGAAGATGCAAATGTGTATGTATGTCACTACGCACGGAGAAGATAATATTTTTTATAAAGTTTTTACATTTGAGTTATCCTTGGTACAGATGTTATCTGATGAAAACTCTGTATTATTTAATAAATAGTTTTGATATTGTAAACTTGATATCAGTAGATAATACTGTTAATATGAATGTATGTTAAGTAAAAAGTATATGTCTATTTATTAAAGCAAAAGCTTAATCTCTATGCGTGTATTCATAATTAAAATAAAGAGATATGTTGCACCGTCCGTCTACAAATAATAATATATGGGGTCCCTGGTTTGTGTTGTGGAGCACTATCAGCGATTATCGATCCTAAATTTGGGACCACGGAAACAATTTATATGATATTATTTTTGTTATATCTAATTACTAAATTAAAGGACATCGATACATTAACCAATTCATTTAAATATGTAATCACACGATAATCCAATTCAATTCATCAATTATTTACTTATATTACTATAATGTATTAACAACTTTAGTTTCATTTAATTCACTAATTATTGATTTATATTAATATAATATAGCTATTAAAGGATTGTGCTGATTGTTAAAATATCATTTGTATATATTTTACTTTTATATGTTTTAAATGTGTATATATATAACATTGATTTTAATATATATCAATAAACTACTAAACATGTTTTAAATTGATGGAATTGTTTTAACACAAACACAATCCTTTACAAAATATTATGAAACTCCGAAAAATACTCCTGTGTATATCTTGCTTAGGGTGAAAAAAGTTGTGGAAATTTGTAGGGAGAATAGTATATGTGAGATGAGGGTGAGAAAAACAAACCTTTTGTAAAACATAGGATGGGTTGTGCTTAATGTCTGGAACAACAGCTGTTAAGAAAACAGCAACAGCAACTTTTTCTGGGAATTTTTCCATGGCAAGTGCGATGTTGAGTCCCCCAAGACTATGACCCACCAGAATCACCTTTTCATTTGAAGGAATTGTTGCCATTAACTGCAACAGAGGTTCAGAATAGTGTGAGAAAGTATGAACATCTTCGATTTTGTGCATGTTGGTGCCAGAAGCTGCAAGGTCCAGCACCGAGACCTTGTGGCCTGCAGATTCCAAGCGTGGCTTTAGCTTGTACCAACTCCAAGCTCCATGGCAAGCCCCATGCACCAGAACAAAATGCTTATTTTCTGAACCCATCACCTTTTCTTTTGATTTTTCAGCAATCACTTCTATTCCTTTCTGTCATATACCGTCCTAATAATAATATATATTATATATACACAGAGTGAAATGGGTCCGATTCGGCCTTTGTTGACAAAAATTGAAATTATTGGCCATAAATGTTGATTATTTTGTTTCTGTTGCTAATCACGTGAGAAGAAAAACATTCACACGAGGATTCCAATTTCGAAAGCGCTAGAACATGATATGGAGAAAGACTATTTCTTATGACTTTCGACAACCAATGAATGAATTGGAGACTTTGACTAAATTTTTAGCGGAATTTAGCCATTAAATAAAATAATTTAAAACACATAAATATTAAAGAAATTACGTCTTTTAAATTTTGATGGAAAAAATTTAATAAATTAAATTAAATTTAAAGTGAAAATTGATTTATAGTGACTAGTCTACACTTTGTGAAAATTTAAAATACCAAAATTTATTTCGTTCATTATACTGTTGAAATACAAACTTAAATATTTATTTCAAATATTTAAATTTGAATATTTTTATTAATTCTTCAAAATGATTTTTTTTTATTTTATAAATTTTAGATTTTAATATTTTTAATCACTGGACATTAATGGTGTTACAGTAAGCGTTTGAAAAGTAGAGATGTGTGCAAACAAATAGTGCCGAAGACTTAATGCAGAAAAAAAGACAAATCAGAAACGCAGAAGACTATTTTTTTCTTTCAGTTTTTAAATGCATATTAAAGTGATAACATTTATAACAATGGAGGGACCAAATTCATGATTAATGCGATTTGCTGGGTCACCATCTTCTTCCGTAATTTATAACTCAACCATCACTCTCAGAAAAGAACGCTATTTTCATGGAGATTATATCCAATAAATACTGGTGGAGCCAAAGTTTTCTCACACTGATTGTTTTCGAAATTGTATTTTGATTTTCAAATCGAAATATATGAAAACAGAGTTAAAAGAAAGATAGTTTTGACTTCGATTCATAAACTTTAATATTGGACTTCAGTTATTTTATCACCGAAGTTTATAATTGTATAAATACTTTTAAAAATATCACTGTATTTTAAAAACCGTCCTTTTTCTTAAAACTGAAGTGCATTAAACATTTTTGAATGCGTTTTCTACACTACTAAAATAATTACTGAGTTAGAGAAGAATAAATTACAAAAATATTTTTTTTTGTCAAAAAATCTGCAATTTCTTTTATGAATTTTATTACGAAAATAATTAATCAAATTTTTTTAGTTGTACTTTTTTAATAATAAAATAATTATATTAAAAGCTTTTTTTTAGTATTGCATGGCCAAAAGTTTACAAATGTTATAATTGAACAAAGTTCTAATAAAATTGGTGATATACTAGTAGAAAAACCACTCTTAACTACTTTATAAATGCGTTGGAGGGGAGAAAATTAAGTTTAGCACAGTAGGTAGAGAAAAGAAGGAAAATAAATTTGGCATTCTACACTTTGCCAAAATTATATGCTCAATTCATTTTAATCACTTTTTTAATAATATCCTTAAGTGTTGATTAGACCGAAACTATATTTTCAATAACAGCGTCTTCAACTGACATATTTTTTAATAAAAAATAATTGATTTACGTTGGCTAAGCACATGAAAAAATATTTTTTATTTTATTTATATTATATACATAATTATAACACTTAAACATAATTATTTAAATAAATCATTTATTTAAATATAATATTAATTATGTTTGAGGAATTCAATATAGAAAAATTATAAAACTAATAAAATCAAATCATAACATATAATAACAGCGGTTAATGTAACAAGATTTTATTATTTATACAATACTAAATTTAGTAATTAATTTTGCTCATATGTAAAATACAGGATTGATTTATACGATCAAATTGATTTATACAATCGATCATGATTATTTTTTAAATCTTTTCACTAAATGACTAATTAATTCTATTAATTGTTTTTAATTTTTAATTATGAGTGAATTTATTTTATTCTATATATTTTGAAATCTTTTAAATTTATACATTTATAACTAATAATTGCATGATTAATTTCTAAACTTTTTTTATCAATTAGTTTATTTTATTAATAATTTTAAATTTCTTTAATTATGAATTAAGTTTTAATCGGTAATTAATAATAATATTATTATTATTATTTTTGTTATTATTATTTGAATCAATAAATATATTTTAATATAAATTATTTCTTTAATTATTACTCGACAAATCTTGAATTAATATTTATTTGTACGGGATCAATAATACATTTTATATATATATATATATATATATATTATTTTTAATTATAATAATTTATATTTAGCTTCACATTTTTTATAATTTCATATCACCAATTCACTTTAAATATTAGTCTAAGTTTAAGTTTTTGTTAACAAATTTTAACATCAATTTTATTTTTGTATTTATTTTCTACAGGATTTATAATGTAAAATATGTTTATATTTTATGCATTTTGTACGTTGTTATTACATCTAACACAACATTAAACTTATTGAATTTAAAAAATAAATATATACTAAGGAACTATAATATTATTATTTAAAAAATATTAATCATTCGATTTATAAATTTTGTTCTTAATAATAATAAATTCTAAAACTTATGTTTTAGTTTGTTAAAAATATAAATAATTATTAAATTTATTGTATTATAACCTCTCTTTTATTTATATTTTAATTAGTTAAAACTATACATAATTTATATTTTAAAATTATAAACAAATGGTTAATTTACCAAAAGAATAAATGATGACTTTATCATATAAATGAATATAAATGAATAATGAAAGTTAAAATTTACTAATGAGTTGCATTACCACTTATATAAGTTATGTGAATTGCTTTAGTTCTATACAATTTATTTTTAGTTAATTTGTTATAAAAATAATATAATTAATTATTTAAGTTTTGTATTATCAAATTCTTTATTTAAATATTATATACATAATTATAAAACTTAAATATAATTATTTAAATATAATATTAATTATGTTTGAGGAATTCAATATAGAAAAATTATAAAACTAATAAAACCAAATCATAACATATAATAACAACACTTAATGTAACAAGATTTTATTATTTATACTAATACTAAATTTAGTAATTAATTGTGCTCATATGTAAAACATAGGATTGATTTATACAATCAATCATGATTTTTTTTAAATCTTTTCATTAACCGACTAATTAATTCTATTAATTGTTTTTAATTTTTAATTATGACTGAATTTTTTTTATTCCATACATTTTGAAATCTTTTAAATTTATAAATTTATAATTAATAATTGCATGATTAATTTTTAAATTTTTTTATCAATTAGTTTATTTTATTAATAATTTTAAATTTCTTTAATTATGAACGAAGTTTTAATTGGTAATTAATAATACTATTATAATTATTATTTTTTTTGTTATTATTATTTGAATCAATAAATATATTTTATTTTAAATTATTTCTTTAATTATTACTCAACAAATCTTAAGTCAATATTTATTGAATATATTTATTACATTGCACATGCACTATTTTCATTTACAATGTTAGTTTCAATATTACTTTATTTTTATAAATACCGTGTAGATGAACTATTTTAATCATAGTTATTAATTGATTATGGAGAAAAAAAATTCAATAATCAATTCACGTCGTCTTCCTTAATTTATAATCTATTTATCAATAATTATTATTTATTTTAATACTTTTCTCGATTATTAATGTTACTTTTTCTATTATTGTTTGTTATTATAAATATAATCAATTGTTATATTTTATTTTAATTTATTTCTTTATTTCTTTATCAATTTATTAGTGCTATAATTTTAATACTCAATGAAGATTGAATTTATATTTATTGAAAATTAATAAATTTATTACACTTTATTACTTTCATATTTAGAATATTAGTAAAAAAAACTATTTCAAACTTGGTTGAATACACAATTACATAATTAGCCTTAAATTTGATTCAACATGTGCTAAATAAATATATCATTAAGTCCCTGTTTTATCTCTGTTGTAATTGTGTGACATTAAACACAGTAAAGCTTTATCTTTAAAATCTTTATAACAAATATTTATCCATTACATTTATTTAAAGAAATTAATATTAAAATAATATTATTTATTTTTAATTAATTTGTCACTAAATAATTAACACCCATAATTAATTTTTTAGGTTTTTTTATCATCAAATTCTCTTTAAAAATATTATTTTATAACTATATATAATTATAAACTTAAATATAAATTAAAAAGAAAAAACAAAAGAAACATAGACTCTCAATGCACATCTAACTTTCTTCCTTTAATTTCATTTGGCTAATTCTTTTTAATTATTGTTTTAAACTCAATTTGAACTTGGTGTTGTATTTATTTTGTACCGGTTGTGTAATGCATAATACAATTATAAATTTTAATCATACATAAATGTTATTTTATTTTACATAATTAATAATATATTAATATTATTAGTATTAATGTGATTATTATTTAATGAATATTTAATAATATTACTATTATTTATTATTACTATTGTTAATATTTAGGTTAAATTACCCTTTTAGTCCCTCTATTTGTCATGAAATTTCATTTTGGTCATCACGTTTTTTATTGTCTCAATTTGGTCTTCATTTTCTTAAAAATGACTCAATTTAGTCTTCACCGTTAACTTTAACCAGACAGTGTTAAAATCAACGCCACGTGTCAATTTCTGATTTTTTTTTTATATTTTTTTATAATTTTTTTTCTTTTTGACACGTGTCACTTGACAGTTGTGCCACGTGTCAAAGTGACTCAATTTGGTCCCTATATTTGTTTTGTAAAAATGAAGCAATATTGTTCTTCCTCAAATTGACACTAAATTTACTTTTTTATAAATTTTATGGTGATATTCTTACTAAAATTAACGTTTTTATTAAATATTTCTATAAATATTTTAAATTAACTTTAAATTCTACACAAAATATTAAACTTTGATTTTGTTTTGAACTTGAAATTTGTTTCCTAAATTTATGTGTGACAAGTTATTTGATTTTTAATTTTTACCAAGTTTGTATAATATGATACACTTGATGCCTTTATATATGATGACAAAATTGTTAATTTTTGAAATTAAGTTTGGGGTTTAACTTTGTTTAATAATAAAACTAAAAAAAAATTATTTAAAAATATTTCTATAAATATTTAATAAAAATGTCAATTTTATTAATAATATCATCATAAGTTGTATAGAAAGATTAAATTGAGTCTCAATCTAAAGAGGGACAATATTGCTTCATTTTTACAAAAATTGGGACTAAATTGAAACTAAAAACAAATATAGGGATCAAATTGAGTCACTTTGACACGTGGCACAACGGTGAAATGACACGTGTCAAAAATAAAATAAAAATAAAAAAAATTCAAAAAAACCAGAAATTGACACGTGGCATTGACTTTAACACTGTCTGGTCAAAGTTAACAGTGAGGACCAAATTGATTCATTTTTAAGAAAATGAGGACCAAATTGAGACAACAAAAAATGTGAGAACCAAAATGAAATTTCATGACAAATAGAGGGATCAAAAGGGTAATTTAACCTAATATTTATTATTATTATTATTATTATTATTTTATACGAGATTTATAATTCTAGACTATTCTATTATTATTATTATTATTATTATTATTTTAATTAATATTATTAGTATTAATGAATATTTAGTATTGTTATTTTGCATTATTATTATTTCTTATATTATTATTATTATTATTAATTTGATCTTTTTATAATTTTATCTATTAAGATAATTTTAAGTTATTCTCAATTCGTTCTTAAAGTTAAAAAAACATTAGTAACCATTAATTTTTATCTATTAAAATTTTCTTTTATCATTCTTTTATAATTTTTATTTGTTATAATAATTATATTTTTTGTTATGATAATTATAAGATTATTACACTCAACATATGGTAACTATTATATTTCAAAAACATTTAATTTTTAATTGCAATAAATATTTATTTCAATTATTCATTTATTCAAACATTGCCTAAAACAATTTCTTAAATTCATAATCATGCATATTATTATAATAATCTACATGCAAAAATATATTAATATATATATTACAATATAATGCCATAATTATTTAATTATCTTATTATAAGCAATTATATTAATATATTTTTATCTTTTATAATTTTATTTTATCTATCATTATTTATTCAATATTAAAAAAATATTACTATAATACTTTAATATTTTATTATGTTTAACTTTTATTCTTTATATATATTTTTTAAATAGTTTAACTTTTGTGTTATTAGATTATCTGCTACTTATATTTATTTGTATTGTCTGATATTTTTATTCTTAAAAATATTTTTTGTTTTTTTTCTCAATTTCTATATTTCTTTTAATATATATATTTACAAGCTAAATGAATACAGTAACATATAAAACTTTTACCAAAAATTTACAAATAAAAAAAACTAAAACATGTCATTTAATGTAATATTTAACTAAAAAGTTTAATTCAAAATTTTAATCATATATGTCAATTTTAAATTTAAACAAAGTTATATTCAAATGTTATTTTTTAATCTTAATCATTCAAAATAAATAATAATATTACACTTTATTATTTTCATTTAAAGGGTAGTATAAAATAATATTATTTTTTTAAACTATTTTGTTATCAAAAATACCTATGATTAATTATTTAAATATTTAGATATTATTTATTATTATTTTTCACGAGATCTAATGAATAATATATCTATATTTTATTTTAATATATATATATATATATATATATATATATATATATATATATATATTTATTTTTTTATAATATATATTTTTATATTTT
>Ga0214544_1001323_pt1 | contig 50835 bp, 26 predicted proteins | sample CNSS3metaG_FD_160074 | JGI IMG/M metagenome (GOLD analysis project Ga0214544, IMG submission 160074) | Root nodule microbial communities from cowpea collected in UCLA plant growth center, Los Angeles, California, USA - CNSS3 | ecosystem: Host-associated > Plants > Roots > Nodule | place: USA...
ACACTAATATTTATTTATATATATATATATATATATATATATATATATATATATATATATATATATATATATTACACCTAATGTTCTGAGAATAATACATTTTGATCCGTATTAAAATTATAACAGAATAAAACTTATCTTCATTAAATAAAAATTTCATTAAAATGAAAAGTTATTAAATAATATAATAGTTTTTATATATAGTATAAAAGGATAACATTGTAACAATTTAATGTTTTAACCTATGTATTACATTATTTAACCAATATGTTGCATTACTACAAATTATATTCAATTCCTTAATAATCATATAGACAAGTATTTAGTCTATTAATACATTCTTTCCACATCCGATAATACCAATTAAAATTTAATTACCTCCCTTTACCTAGGAGTACTATGCTTACTATTAACATTTCTCCACTAATCTTTTAATAATCCAAAAAGACAACGTATTTTCTTAACCACAACTTCAAGAAAAGAAGAAAAAGGAAAATAAATTTCTTAATGTAAATTTCCAGATTAAAGATTTATATTTTGACACCTCTTTGTTGTAAAAAAATAATATAGAAGTAAACAATGATTATAAAATTATTTAGATATTGCAAAGTACAAAGAGTTAAGAAAGTTAAAATATTAAAAGAAATTGCTAATGAAACGAAGAATGGATATATATTTCTTATTCATTTAAAATTTATTTCAATTAAACCTTAGGTCTAAAATATCCATACTTGTATTTTTTTTAAACTAGTTTTAGTAATTATAAACAATTAGTATTCAGAATACATTCTATTATTAATTATTTTGTTCATAATTTCTCTTTAATAAAAAAGAATATGGTGAAGTAATTAAAATATATTTATTAAGAAAGTAAGATGAGTTTAATAAAAAAAATTATTCTTTATTATTATTTTAATAGTATGCTAAAAATAAGATCAAAGTCGAAACTGACGTGACAACTTTGTAATATAAAAGGGTTGGCCACTCCATCCACTTTATGCAATGTAAGTTAAAACCAAAAAATATATATATTTTAAATATTTAAACATGATAATTTTTTCTTATAACATAAGAGATGATGAGATTTTTAAAGATTGTTTTTAATATAAAAAAATAAGAAAATAGAAAAAAGATAGAAAATCACTCGATGTCACTTATTGTAAAAAAATATTATCAAATTATAATTATTAAAATATTATTTTCCAATAAAAAAAAATATCATTTTCCAATAAAAAATAAAAGATAAAAATTGGGATGTGATTCACCCCGCACATAAGATAACATAACCGGTCACAGCCTCCTTCTCCAATGACCAACTAGGCCAGTGCTCACCCCACCTTCCCTTTCGCAAAACACAGAGTGTGAGAAAGAGTTATATATGGACATTGGACACTGAGAATGTATGTATGTGGATGAGGTTTTAACAACTCATAATAATGGTGACTCCCGATCTAAGCTAACTATCACTCTCACGTGACCACTCTCATTCATTTCATTTCATAATGTATACAACTTAACTCGTCTCTTGCACAGCATTCACCAGCACACTCCATTCAGGTACACTCTCTCTTTCAATCTCAGATCTCCTTCAACCGTTTTCTTCCATTATCACTGCACCAATCTCATCACATCGTCCCTTCGCTGCTCCCCAATCTGCTTCAATTTCATTTATCTCTTCGTTCTTTCTTTCCCCAATTTCAAAACCAACAGCATGCACACACACCATCTTGTTCTTTAAAAAAAAATTGTCTAATTATGTGGAATCGGAATTTCGGATCTGGCGAGTTGCAGTAATTACGTTGGATCAGCGTTAGATTTTAGAATTTGTTTGATTCGAACTTAATGCCTAACGTCACGTCCATCTTGTCAAGGTAGCTGTTTGGTGGTGGTTCAAGACTCGGTTAAGTTTTCAGTCTCATTTACTCACTCCTTTGACAAATTTGCTTCTTCGTTAATCTGTTTCCTTTTCTTGTAAGTTAGGAATTTAATGATGTAGTTTTGCATTTCCTTTTCTGAGGTTATATTAGGCTTAGGAACGAGTGCGGTTTTTCTTAGTAAATGCCCACGCTCAGTGGTTTCTTTTCTTGCTTTTCAAGTTTAAGAGGTTTCACGTTCTGGTTTGTTTGCTCTATTCCTTTTCCGTGCGTGTGTTTGATGATAACTTCATGACATGCATGACACGTGGATTTTTGCGCATTACGAACCTGGTTGATCTGTTTATTATATTTTGTTAATCAGTCCCGTGATCCTAGAGCTGTTATATAGTATAACTATTAGGCTGAAGTGTCAGTAAGTTATTCGAGGGTTGTGGTTATTTTGTAATCGATTTATCTTAAAGAATTTAACTGTCTTTCTTCTTAAAATTAAAATAGTTGATTGATACTGAATCCTGCAGAAAGATTTCGATATCTATCGGTGATTCTGAGGGAATTTTACATGTCTTTTGCTATGTTGTCAAATATTGGTTTATACTGTATCTAGTTTCTACTGCAATATAGAAAGTAATGCATTAGTGTATGTTATCAGATCCATCTGTTTCTTCGTCATGGCCGCTGGACAACTATTCTCGCGTACTACACAGGCTTTGTTTTACAACTACAAGCAACTTCCCATCCAGCGGATGCTTGACTTTGACTTTCTTTGTGGTGTGCATCATCAATTCTTTGACAGTAGAAAATTGTGGAGCTACATTAATGTGTTTTTTTTTTTTTTTTAATTAATGAAAGATCCAATTGTTTTATTCGCAGGTAGAGAAAGACCATCAGTTGCTGGAATAATTAATCCTGGTTCGGAGGGATTTCAAAAACTCTTTTTTGGTCAGGAGGAAATTGCCATACCAGTTCATGCTGAGTATGTGTTTCATGATTCACAAATTGTCTCTTTTTGGCTTAAAATTTGAACTTGATGAACCAAACATAGTTAAGAGTTTTTTCCCTTCCTTCATTTTTGTGGTCTCTTTACTGCTTGCACATGCCGCTGGAATACCAAGTAACCTGTAATGAAAGGAAATTCTCGTTTCTCTAAGTTTATGTTTGACTTATTTTTCAGTATTGAAGCAGCTTGTGCTGCACACCCTACTGCTGATGTGTTCATCAACTTTGCATCGTTTAGAAGGTTGGTATTCATGGCTGTTCTTTTTGAGTCCAGGACTATCTTATTGCATGTTATCACGAGAATCGTTTGATATACTTGCAGTGCGGCTGCATCATCCATGACTGCTTTAAAGCAGCCGACGACTAGAGTTGTTGCTATTATTGCTGAAGGCGTCCCTGAGTCAGACACTAAGCAATTGATAGCGTATGCTCGGGCAAACAATAAGGTGAGAGAAGAAATGGAAATTAAATTAAATAAACAAACTTTCTAGCGAAATAGAATAGGTTGGAATACTAATTTTAGTGATGATGTTGTGCTAGGTTGTTATTGGTCCAGCCACTGTCGGAGGAATTCAAGCCGGTAGTTTTAAGATAGGGGACACTGCTGGAACAATTGACAACATAATTCAGTGCAAGCTCTACCGGCCTGGATCTGTTGGATTTGTTTCTAAATCTGTAAGTAGTTATTTATTTTCCTGTTCATGTCGTAGTGTTGTTCCATCTCATTTTTCTCTTGTTAAGGACATGATATTATATCTAGTACTACTTTGAAAGGAGGAGATACTTTTCTATCAATGTATTGGTTAGCATTCAGTCTTGTAGATTTCAGAGTGGAAATTATGGTTGTGGAGCGATGAATCAATTTAATATTGAAGTGCAGTTCTGCATAACAGTGAAAATTGGTAGTAGTAAACCTGTTTGATAGGATTCTGTAACATCACTACTAAGCTACCATTCGCTGATCCCCTTTCTGTTGGTAAGTAGTAGCACCAGCTAGTACAGCTAAAATAATGTGCTTACATTTTGATAGTGAAATTACTGTTATCCAATGTTGGATTACCAAACAGCTAAGAAATTTGGAATTTGAGCTCTATTTCTTTTGGCGTTGTCTTATTATGCATACACCAATGGTTGTGAGAGAAGAAAAAACTATTGAATTGCAGGGTGGGATGTCCAATGAATTATACAACACTATTGCCCGTGTGACTGATGGAATTTATGAAGGTACTGCCAGGGTGTATGTTGCTGCTGTATTTCTTTAACATAGTTTTGAATTATATTTTAATATTGTCTTGCTTCAGGTATTGCCATTGGCGGAGATGTTTTTCCAGGTTCCACACTCTCTGACCATGTTTTGCGGTTTAACAACATACCACAGGTAAAATTTCTTTTTCATCTTGGTTACCGTACATAACATCTGCAACTCATAAAGAACTGTGAAGAATTTGGAGCCTATAATTTTCTTGTGAGTGATCAGTCTGTATTTACATCAAACCTCAGGTTAAAATGGTAGTAGTACTTGGTGAGCTTGGTGGGCGAGATGAGTATTCTCTGGTGGAAGCCCTAAAACAAGGGAAAGTGATAAAACCAGTTGTTGCCTGGGTTAGCGGAACCTGTGCACGACTCTTCAAATCTGAAGTACAATTTGGTCATGCTGTATGTCACTGGGTCGTTACTTTTGACTAATTCTCAGTTATTTTTATAACATGGGAGGCAAATTCTTGATGTCCATTGGCAAATTTATAAATTAGGGAGCAAAAAGTGGCAGTGACATGGAGTCTGCTCAAGCAAAGAATCAGGCACTAAAAGAAGCTGGAGCTGTTGTTCCCACTTCATATGAGGATTTTGAAGCTGCAATAAAGCAAACATTTGACAAATTGGTTAGTTTATCTTGAAAATTTTATCTCCATAACTGTTTTTTTCCTTGTTTCCATCTCCCTTAAGGAGCAATGTTTTAAAGAAGTCTTGTCAGTTTTCTAGATTAGCCTGACTATCGTGGTTGTTTTTTCTTTTGCTAGGTTGGAGAAGGGAAGATCGCACCTATTAAAGAGTTTACTCCTCCACCAATCCCTGAGGACCTTAACATTGCAATTAAGAGTGGAAAAGTACGTTCTCCAACTCACATTATTTCCACCATCTCTGATGACAGAGGTATGTTGGGATCCATCAAGTTTGTTAATTGTAACATGGAAATGAGGTGTCCCAAGACACATTTGATAGCTAAATCAAACTTCTCTTCCATTATTTTCTAAAGGTGAGGAGCCCTGCTATGCTGGTGTACCCATGTCTACCATTATTGAAAATGGTTATGGTGTGGGGGATGTTATTTCTCTTTTGTGGTTCAAACGTAGCCTTCCCCGTTACTGTACTCAATTTATTGAGGTATACCTACTCATACTCCACTTTGCTGAGCTTTCCTTAAATCTAGTTCTCCCTTTCTTTTTATGCATTGTCCACATTAAGCATGTGAAACTGTCTATGCTCATGCTCTTTCTTAAGACTATTATTGCACTATTCGCATTTCATATAGGTATTGGTTGAGTAAAATATTTATATGATCTTCTAGCTTATATTTTTCTGATGCATTACATTGGTGATATCAGATGTGTGTCATGCTGTGTGCCGACCACGGTCCTTGTGTCTCTGGTGCTCACAATTCTATAGTAACAGCAAGGGCTGGAAAAGACCTTGTCTCCTGTCTTGTATCTGGTAAATACTGGCCTCAAATCTATCTACTGCTGAAGTATGCTTGTTATCTGAGTAACCGTGTCTGTGCACTGATATTTCCTTTAAATCATCTCTAATATTTTTCATTTGGCATTCTTGGTTCCTAACATTATAAAACAGGCTTGCTTACAATTGGTCCTCGATTTGGAGGTGCCATTGATGATGCTGCTCGCTATTTCAAGGATGCTTATGACAGGGTATGATTAGTAGGCTTTTCTTGTGAAGCTAGCTATCCAGTTATTGTTTAACATGCGATACCACGCATTTTCTTGTTACAGAATCTTACACCTTATGAATTTGTTGAAAGTATGAAGAAGAAGGGCATCCGTGTTCCTGGAATAGGGCACAGGTAGTGTGTATACTTGTGTGTTCATTTACTTCTTTTTTTTTATTTGTATTGTTTCTTTGAAGATCTATAAATTTTGGTTTTGTTCTGTAAATTAGAATCAAGAATAGGGATAACAAAGATAAGAGAGTCGAGCTGCTACAAAAGTTTGCACGCACGCATTTTCCATCTGTGAAATACATGGAGTATGCTGTTGAAGTTGAAAACTACACCCTCACCAAGGCAAATAATCTAGTTTTAAACGTAGATGGTGCAATTGGGTCGCTTTTCTTGGATCTCCTAGCTGGTAGCGGAATGTTCACCAAACAAGAGGTTGACGAAATTGTGTGGATTGGCTATCTTAATGGGCTTTTTGTTTTGGCACGCTCCATTGGTCTGATAGGGTGAGTTTCATTTTGATTGTCTTTTTTTGTCAGGAAGAGCTTCATTTTGATCGTATTTATCTGTCAGTTAGAGCGTTTATCTTTTTCTTTTTTCAAGTAAATAAAAGATATAATTTTTTGTGTATACACACACAAATTTCAACCATTCCAATTGTCAAAACTCGTAACTTCATTGGATTTTGACATCCGTAAAGTGATTGTGTTGCAGAGTACTCATGACTTGAAATTAATTCATTTTTATTAATTTATCTTTTCAGGCATACCTTTGACCAAAAGAGATTGAAACAGCCACTCTACCGCCACCCATGGGAAGATGTTCTGTATACAAAATGAGGGGTTCTGCATTGCTGAAAGAACTTTGCTATGCTTCAGATCAGCTGTTTTTAGGGAAATCATGCATCATGCTGGAATGATTTTGTTTTTTAGTTGTTAGACTAGTATATGGCGGTTTTTTTTTTTTTTAATTTTTTTATCAACAATAAAAAATATAGGGATGAAACAAAAGAATATTTCATTCAATAGGTTTATATACACAAGAAAGTAGAAGAGTACAACAATAACTTTTACTCTCCTAAACACAAAGACCAGTGTATATGGGGGTTTATTGGTATCTAGCTGTTTGTAAGTTGTATTAAAAATTAATTTAAGAAATAACTTAGTTAAATTAAAATTATTCTTCTTGCTCTTGATGAAGATGGTCTCTGTTCTACCCTGACTTCAAACAAAATTGGTCACCAAGTCCTTGTTCATTCGTGCATTACTCTACCATTTTGTCAAAAATTCTGATCATCATAATCTTGTCTTTTTATTTATGCTAATAACGACTCTAAGTAGACCATGAAAAGATGCTCCAATTATTTTTACTTCAACATTTGTTTGGTTCAATAAACATAGTGGAAGAAAATAAAGAAACAGTATTTCAAAAGTTTGGCTTTGAATTTTAGTGTTAAGCTCTAAATCTTAAACTAATTCAGGTCAAAAACTATTTTAATTAGTACACTATCAATCTTAATAAATTATTTGAATCACATAAATTTTTCTATTTTCTATTTTACACCAAAGCAAACTTTCAAACCTCGTTGAAAAGTAACTTTAACTTTATATTTACATAGTATTTTATTTTTTATAGGTCAAATGATATATTTCACTTTTCTGTCTTTTTCTTTCGTATATTCTATTTTAGTATTACAATTAACACTTGCAAAATTTGTAATAATAATTCTTGTATTTCCCCTCCTCCGTGGGGATAGGATATCCGGATTCTTCTCTATTCTTTCTATAAGCCTCCTAAAATTGTGTGTATATACTTATTAATATTCAAGAAATCAACTGTCTAAAAGGATTGAATTATACAGTATTAAGATGAGATTGTTAGGATTTTCATTCTAAAAAAATATTTTTTTCTAATTAGAAATTTTAATAAAATGTCATACACTTTTTCATATTTATAATTCTTAATACTTATTTCCATTCTCTTCTAATTGATATTCTTTATTTCAACTTTTAATCTTTATCTTCATCAAATTAATCTTGATGTTCTTTATTTTTAACTTTTAATTTTTATCTTCATCAAATTAATTTTATTTACGTGCAACATTTAAAATGATTACTTACTCATCTAGTGTCACATCACATACTAATTTGAGGTTCTTACAAGTTAAAAAATTAAAAGAATTTTTCAGAACTTAAATAAAACAGAAAAAAAAGTTGTAAAGCAATTTGTACAAGAATACAAAAATTAAAATTATAAATAATATCACTCCTAAAAACACTCATATTTCCTTAAAATTTTGTTTTGAATTTTTTTTAAAAAAAATACTTATAAATTTCGTTATGAAAAAAATTTTGCAGGAAACTATTGTCAATTTTTTTTAACAAATTAAAAAGAAATACTTATGAATTTTATAATTTTATAGGAAATAATTATCCATGAAGAAATTATTCGTCAATCAAGATTCTTATCAAAAATAGTAAAAAAAAAATTCTTACAAATTTTTTAATAAATTTGTAAAAAAAATCTTATGCATTATGAAAATTTTTAATAAGATATATAAGGATATAAATTCAATCAGAAACAAAATTCTTAGTCCCTCTTACAAAAGTTATAGTAAATCATTCAATTTGAAAAAGAAAGAGTTAGTTTTCCCTATCTTGATTTTGGAAAGTAAATACAGAATGTATCTGATTTAGACAGTTTAAGGCAACAAAGTGGTGATTTCCTTTTCCATACGCATGTCCTTTTGATAATACTTAGTTAGTTCAACGACGGCTCTAAATTTTTAACATCTTAAAAGATTTCTACTCATATTTTACTAACACAACTTAAAATAAATAAATAATATAAAAATATAGGGTCTTGACCTAGAAAAAAAAAGTTTGTCTTTTAATTTTTTTATGTTGCCATAATATGTGTGCATGACATTGGTGTAACTATGCTTACACTTATTAAATTATATTTAATATATTAAAAAATATCAAATATACATTATTATTTTTAAGAACACTGGAGAACAGATTAAATTATAATGTGTCAGTCCAATGAACATACCCAAAATGTATAAAGAAAAATATCTTGTTGCTTGCTCATTTGAGGTCTTATTTCATTTTACTTTATGATGAGTAATCACAAATTTTGCAAACAAGGAAAAAACAGGTAAGAAATGTGTCCAGTATTGTGTCTGAACCAAATTAAAACAAGTGGAGTCCTCCTGAAGAGAAAAAATAGCATGCTCCACGGAATAAAAAAAAAAGTGCTGGTGTGAGAATGAACCAATCCGAATGAAGCCACTCAAAAGTTTTTAAACCAAAAAGACAGAGTACGTTAGGAGCATAAAACACACCCAGAAGAGAGAGTTGACACACGTGCGTCCTGGATTGGCCCAACACTAAGAACTTGAATGGAGAACGGACTGTTACTGCCACGCGCCCGATTGCGAGTGGGGGTTTTCGGTCTACTTTTATGATGTAATAATAATGAATAACTTTCTTTTGGTCCAAATAGCTGGATTCAGATATTAACGATGAGATAGAGAGTGGAAAGAGAAAGAGTTGAAGTAAGAGTAAGCAAAGGCAAAGGAGAAGAAAAAAAGGAAAAAAAAAAAAGAAAAGAAGAAGAAGTAAGAGTGAAGAATATAGGTAGAGATAATAGAGATAGAGAAAGGAAGAGATTATTGTTTTTTGTTTTGATGCTGTATTGACTCTGTTGAGAGATAAGACTTTGAACTTGAATTGAAAATTTATTGCAATCTGTGTGTCTAATCAATTTATTTATGAGCTATATGTGTTGGTAGCTTCTAGAGAAAAGGGAGGTGAATGTTGTTGTTGTTGCGGTTGCTTGTTGTTAGTGGATAAAATACACATATCTGAAGAGGACGATAGCAATAGCGTGTGTTTGTGTTTGTGATTGCGATTGTGATTGTGATTGTTGTTGCAATGGGAACTCCACCAACGGATGAACTCGTGAAGAAGATCCAACAGTTAGAAGAAGGACACGCGCACTTGAAGCAAGAAATGTCAAAGCTCAAACTCTCCGATGTGAGGCATGGACATCGCCAGAGGTCGCACTCCGTCTCTCCGCAGCGTTCCAGATTGGGCGCTCCGCCGAGGAGGCGGACTGATGCGCCGGCAGCTGCGTGGAAGAGAGGTTCGTGTTCCTTCAAACAATCCTCGCCGCTGCAGAGAGAGAGCCGCGGCGGCGGCGATCCTCAAATTCACGGCGGCGGAGGTGGAGGAGGAGAAGGAGAAGGTGCTACTCCGTGCCGTGGTCCTTCCGCGGTGAATTTCACGGAACGGCAGTATCTTAATATTTTGCAGTCAATGGGACAGTCTGTTCATATATTGGATCTTAATTGTCGCATAATATACTGGTCAGTCTTTGTCTCAATGCGCATCGCGTTTTTTTATTTGTTTTGCTATTAAATTCTGTGTAATTTTTCTATTCTGTAACGGTGATAGTTAACGAAGATGTGGAATTATATGAATGTATTGACTTTTATAGCAACTTTCTCATTTAACTTTTTTTAAAATGAGATGCATGAGTTAATTTTAGTGCATGAGAGAAAGTCGGATGATTTTCCTTTTCTGTGAATACTTAGGGAAAAGCTTCTTACTATAAATGCTTGTGGAGAGAAGTTTCTTCCACTAAATACTTAAGGGAAAGTTTCTCAAAACTTATGATTAGTTCTTTGCTGGAAAATGGATGTGCTGACTGTGTTTGAGGTTTGATATATTGTTTACTGTTGAGCATGTGATGTTGTATGGTGCTGATTGCGTGAATTCGGGGAACATATATTAAGACCTTGTTTTGAGAAAACAAAAATGTGGTTGGGGAAAATTTTGCAGGAACCGTAGTGCGGAAAATCTGTATGGTTATACAGCAGAGGAAGCTTTAGGGCGGGATGGGATTGAGCTGCTTGTAGACCCTAGGGATTTGGGCTTGGCCAATGATACACTTAACCGTGTAATGATGGGAGAGAACTGGACAGGGCAATTTCCGGTCAAGAATAAGATGGGAGAGAAGTTCATAGCCGTAGCGACTAATACACCTTTCTATGATGATGATGGAAGCTTAGTTGGGATAATTTGTGTCTCTTGTGATTCACGGCCTTTTCTTGAAATGAAAGTTCCGATGTCTGGTGTAAGGAACACTGAGTTAGAATTGGACTCGGGCGGAACTCGATCTAGAAGTAGCATTACGAATAAACTTGGCATTGACACTCAGCAGCCACTTCAAGTTGCTCTTGCGTCGAAAATTTCAAATTTGGTTTGTGACATAACTTTTTTGATTCTGTAATTTTAGTATACCGTGGTGTGTCTCGAGTCTTGACGTCTTTAATCATTAAACAGGCATCAAAGGTGAGTAACAAAGTAAAGTCAAGGATCTGGACGGGAGAAAATAATGTGGATCGTGAAGGTGGAAGCGGTGACAGTCATCATTCTGAGCATAGTTTGTCGGAATCTGTTCTTTCGGACCAGAGAGAGGATGCTAATTCCAGTGGAGCTAGCACCCCCAGAGGTGATGTGCCACCGTCCCATTTTGGTGTGCTTTCTCACGGCGAAGAAAAATCTCAGGGAAAATCTTCGAGAGGGTCTGGTGACGAGAGTGAAGGAAAATCTATTCACAAAATCTTACCTGCTAAGGCTGAAGCCTGGATTCAAAGGAAAACATTATCATGGCCATGGAGAACAAAGGACCGAGAAGGTTCAGATGGATCAGAGGGAACCAATGTTCGTGTTACTGGACCCTGGAGACAGAATGATCGAGAAAATGAATCAGTTAATCAGAAGATTCTGTCTTCTGGCTTGAAGCAAGAAAGCCAGGGAGGTGAAAGTAATCGCCCTAATAACAATGAAGTTTCAGGATCCTGGTCCTCCTTTAATGTTAACAGCACAAGCAGTGCCAGCAGCTGTGGGAGTGCTGGCAGTTGTGCTGTCAATAATAAAGTGGATGTGGACACTGATTGCTTGGATTATGAAATTTTGTGGGAGGATCTGACAATTGGAGAACAAATTGGGCAAGGTGAGACGCTCTTAACTAGAGGGGCAAACTTGAGAACATAATCTTTTGATAACATCTATGCCTTAAGATCAAAATTTATTTTGTTTGAAATTCTGTTCGTTTCTTTCTAGAGCTTTCAAAATTTATTATGCCTATGCTTGCAAACCCAAATATCAAGTTAACAATGGTTATTATGCCTTTTATGCTTTACCTGTGACTTCGTTTCCTATTCACATAACTGTTTCCTTTTCCAAATTGCAGGTTCTTGTGGAACTGTATATCATGCTCTGTGGTATGGATCAGTATGTTCTTTTCTCTTTCTGCAATTTCTGATTTTAATTTCTTCCGTTATTGAGGATACTTTCCAAGAAATTTACTCTAGCTTAGGTTTCTTTGATGCATTATTTTCCTCGCATTTTTTGGGGCATAAGTTTATATATTGGTGCAACTGGAAGTTAATAGCATTTAGTATACCGGTGTCCTTTATTCTGCTAGTTCAACATTCTTGAGTTAAGACATCATAGAATTTCTGTTTGTCCTTGGAAAAGAGGATGACAATTCTAAGCAAGACAACGTTAGAACGTGCCTTTTATAGTTTTATAGGCTGACTGAAATTCTGATGTCAACTTATATTTGAAATTTTGCAGGATGTTGCCGTTAAAGTTTTCTCAAAGCAAGAATATTCAGATGATGTGATATTGTCCTTCAGACAAGAGGTATACTTTCCTCTAGCCTAATTTTCTTATCAGTGAGGAAGTTACAGAGGTTCAGAAAAACAACTATTGTTGCCAATGTAATTAGGAGAGAAAAATCGGCTAAAAACAAAATAGTTTTCCTTACTTTGATGTTTGCTCAATTATTGCACAATTGGGAGGGAAATGTCATACTTGTTGCTTTCACTTTTTTAATACCATGATTTTATGAGAAACAAATCCACAAACAAGTTGGGCATCATTGGCCTCTGATAAGTGAACTTGATTCATTTGCTAAGCTTGTGTTGGGCTTCTTAATTACTTTTGGTTATTTTATGTAAGGATTAATAGGCATTATTGTGACTTTGCTAAGCTTGTGAAAGGGATCCATGTTTATATGGACATGGCTTAGGTGAATGATGGCCTACATTGTTATTCTGTTTTGCTTTTGTTGCGGGGGGTGGGGTGAGGTGTTACATTATCTACCTTAGAGTGGATATAATTAGCCAAATGCAGTGAAAAGTCACACATGTAGCGTACAAGATAAACATCATCTGCATTGTGGAGTGGATGCAAATAGCCAAATACAGTATAAAGCCACACATTTAACGTAAAAAATAGTGTATGATTTATGTAGCATGACTGGTTGGGTAAAATTCAGTCTCATTATCTCTTAGTCTCCTCTCTGATGATAAAAGAGTTTAGGAGGGGACAACCTATACTGAAAGTAGTGAGTTCTAGTGTGGGATTTATAGAGCCTTTGGCTCCAACTAAAGTGGCTAGCTTTTTTGATCTAGCTCTTCCATGATTCTAATAAATTGATATTAGAGCTTTTCGCGACCGTGTCTCTCAGTTATGAAGAAGCAGCGGGTGGTGACACTGCCATTACAGCATTCGATTTGACTAGTAAAAGGGCTAGTGTGTACATCCAGCCCGTATGAACACAAGGGTTTCTAAAGTGCGGGTTTTATAAGGCTTTGGGCTCTACACTACAACAGCTAGCTTTTGTGATGTGGTTTCCCATTTGTGATTGGATGCCTTTTTTTCTCTTCATTAGTTGTCCTTCAAGTTCAATACTGTTTGGTTACTCAGCATCTTGTTGTTAGCCACATTTTTCTTCCTTAAATACGGTAAATTACTTATATTGATTTAATATGACCCATATATATATATATATATATATATATATATATTCTATTCCTTTATTTATCTGACTTTATACTCCAATTTACCATTGTAATATGGATGCACACTCACAGCCTAGATTGCATTCATTATATTTTCAAGATTGACAATTTCCCATAATATGTTTAAAATAATCGGAAAAAAATTGGATTGGTGCAACTTAGTTATCGAGAGCCGTGGCTATTAGGATGGCTAGGGATTTTGATATAATGTACTTTCTAGAATTTAACTAATATGGAACTGTGCCTTGTTCTTCCACTTGATTATTTTACCGTATTGATCACTTTTTTCGTCTAAACCTCACGAGTGCTTGGCAGACCCCTATAATATTTCTCTTACATTGATTTGACAACGTTTTTTCTCGTATGAAGGTGTCTGTAATGAAAAGACTTCGTCACCCAAATATTCTTCTCTTTATGGGGGCCGTGACTTCACCTCAACGTCTCTGCATCGTGACAGAGTTTCTCCCACGGTTTGTGCTGAGCTTTTTCTTTTGAACCATTTGTATCAATAGCATATGATTGTACTTTACTATGCTATGTATCACAAAGTACTTAGCTGGGTTAGTAATTGCTGTGTTGATTTGTATTTTATTACTTCAGTGGAAGCTTGTGCCGCTTGTTACACAGAAACACTTCTAAACTTGACTGGAGACGGCGAGTTCATATGGCCTTGGATATTGTGAGTACCTTTCCTTCTAAATAAGACCATTGTTATGATGCTATTGATTTGTGGTATAATAGTGGATCATTCACTTTTTTTCCTTTTCCTTTTGGTATTATTTATTTCGGATTTTACTCCTGGAGCATAACGTAATTTTGACTTTGTTCGTATAAATATAAATTCCATTAGTATTTTAGAAAGCATCTCTCACATTGTTTGAAGCTTGTTGTTGTATGCTTACAACATATTCTTTGTACAGGCACGGGGCGTAAATTATCTTCATCATTCTAACCCACCTATCATCCACAGAGATTTGAAGTCTTCAAATCTTCTAGTTGATAAGAACTGGACTGTGAAGGTCAGCTACTTTTCAGTTTTCTGTTTATTCTACTATGTTGGTTTGGAAGCTTGTCCTTGATTGCTTAAAGTTTCTAACACTGTCTCTGTTGCTACAAATATCTTGATGACGTTTTAACTGAACAGGTTGGTGATTTTGGTCTTTCACGAGTTAAGCATGAAACATATCTCACAACTAAGACTGGAAGGGGCACGGTACACTCCTTTTCTTTAGTGGGACATACTATTTCTTATATTTTTGCAATCGTCCCCTTTATATTTTTCAATGCTAAAGAGTCTCAAAACATCTCACTGATTCTAGCATTTTTTTTCTTTATAGCCCCAATGGATGGCACCCGAAGTCCTTCGTAATGAACCCTCCGATGAGAAGTATGTCCTATCTGTACTCTCAATTTCTCTTTCTCTCCACTGATGTTTCTAAACAAATTTCAGACTTTGAATATCTGTTTTTGCTGCTTCTTGGGAACATCAGATCTGACGTTTACAGCTTTGGAGTGATACTATGGGAAATTGCAACTGAAAAGATACCTTGGGATAATCTCAACTCAATGCAGGTATTGCTTTCATGAGTACATGAACCTTCGAAAATATATACGCGCGATGCTTAAAATGGTAGTAAAGCTTATTTAATCGAATTGCAAAGTTTGGTTTTATCGTTGGTCAAGCTTTTACTTTTTTTCAAGTTATTTGTTATTCCAGTGCTTCAAACTTGAAAGTGAACTATTATACCATAAAGGATGCACGTTGGGTGTTTAAATTTTTTTTGGCCGCAGCTTATTTAGTTTTTGAATTACGCTTATTCTGGTATTAAAGATCATGGTGACTGGATATTATTATATCATAATGTTTTCCCAGTTCAATACGAAGATTTTCTTTAATGAACTATGGAATATAGATCACTGTGGGTGCATACATGAACAACTTTTCCTCTAGGAATCTTGCAGGTGATTGGAGCTGTAGGATTCATGAATCAACGGCTAGAAATTCCAAAAAATGTCGATCCGCGGTGGGCTTCTATAATTGAGAGCTGCTGGCACACGTAAGCATTCTAATCTCCGTTAAACTTTTGTACGTCAATTTCAACCCTCCAAATGCCTTGATATCCTAGCATGAAAGTTATCACCCAAATGAATATAGAAGTTGCTTTACTTGTGCTCCAATAGTTGGCCAGTTTACCTACTCGTATTTTCTTGCTGTTTCATCAGACTGGAAGAAGTATTTGGCCTTTTATTTATTCAACATTAGGTTACCTACTTGATGTAGCCCATTTTACATTTTCGAACTGTAGTGAATAAGAAATTCTCAGTTCCTTAGTTGACCTTTGGTTTGTTGCGTTTGCTCCTCAACATATATATTTTTTTCATGTAAATCCTTGATCCCTTATATTTCCTACCTTTTTTTGGTAGTTTTACTTACGAATGTTGAAGCCATATAAGTGGAGTTAGCAAACGTTTTTCCAACTTACAAATTTGTCTGTTCCTACCAGCGATCCAGCATGTCGGCCAACGTTCCCGGAACTGCTTGAAAGGCTTAGAGAGCTGCAAAAACAGTATGCCATTCAGTTCCAGGCAACACGATCCGCCAGCAAGGAAAGCACCCAAAAAGAGACGTAGAAAAGCCTGGAGCCATTTTTTTCTGATGGTTAATGATTTTTTTTGCATATATTTTACCAAAACTGGTGGAGTAGATGAGTTAGTACAAACAAACAGCTGGTCTTGGAACTTTGTAGCATAGCTGATCTGAGTCCTTCATCAACATTTGCCAAGTTATTTTGAAGAAGGTGGATTACTGATAAAAGAAACGTGGGGATTGCCAAACTTTTGATAGTGATTGGGTCAGTCATCTTATTTTTCTCTTGTGGCATCTTTTAAGTTTCGTCAATTGATTGGTGGTTTTAGATGTTTGGAGTCTTGTCAATTGGATCGATTACCACCCGCATTGTACTTTTCTATGCAAATGTTTGCGCCACTATTTCAAAGTTGTACAGAAGGTGGCGAAAAGATGGGGAAAAAAAATCATTTGACTACATAGATTTTAGAATCACAAAATCAGTGTGCTTCAGTGTTTTTTGTTAATGTTGGATCTCTATCATTATCCACTCGAAGCAAAAAGTGCAGTTTAGCACATCCGACAGCCTTTGAAGGGAACCATTCAGAATTTGATTGGCTGTCATCAATTCAACTCATCGAACGATTATGCGCAATAATTCCTATATTAGACACTAATTTTCAATTGCTTCTGCTTGGCCGTTCCTTTTTGTTAATATTAACCGAACTGTAAAATGCTGATTTCCTAAGGGATATAACGACCAAAATATTTATTTTTCTCAAGATTAACTGTAATGGTAGATGGAGGTATGATTATTACGATTTGAATCCTTGGCGACGATAACGTTTTTTTCCTTAATAAATCGCACAAAAAAGTAAATTTGTTTTGAGAAAAACATGAAATTATGAAGAAAAACATGCTAACAATTCTCACTTAGTTAGTCTGACTTTAAAGGAACGAATTCTTTTACGTTTTTTTTTTTTTTAAATTTGAATCCTATAATTTTTTTACAAGTATTTGCATCAGAAATCAAGCTAAATGATTATAGATAACGATGAAGTTGAGTAATTTATACTTAACTGTTTACAGTAATATATAGAGAAAATAGATTATGTACCGATAATATCAAATAACTACTAAAAACAAATAATCATGCATGGTAAGTATGTTAATTTTTACATTAAGAGTTATACTATAGCATTTCTTTTTGGGGTGTTGTTCTACTTTTTTTAGTTTCAACAAGTAACTACAATGTGGCAAAATTCAAACAATGTTTGAATTCCATTACTAACTTCAGTTATGACATATTTTAGATTATTTATGTTGATTTTAATTGGATGCTTATACGAAGTTAGCATATCATCAATTCAAAAAGTAAATTTAAGAGTCAAAACATAATTTTGTATAATTAATATAATCATCATACTCACTTCACATAGACATAACACATGCTTTAGCAGAGTTTTTCTAATGTAGTTTCCTAACAAGCTCAAAAGTTGACTTTCATCGAGTGATTCATGTTCTTTTTCCATGACACCAATGTTTTTTTCAATTGAAATCAATGGAATTTATTTTGAATTAATATAAACCCCAATTATTTGTAATAATATCAACCAGGGTTGTTTTTCTTTTTACATTATTGGTAATTTGTATTTAGATAATTTTGGGCCCAGCTTTATATTTGCATTTTTATTAAAGTTGCGCCAAAAACATTTAAAGAAAGTTTTTCAGATAAAACTCCTAGCAACAGTCATTCAAAACTTTAACTTTAAAATAGCTTTTAAACAATAAGAAAGAAAGTTGGGTCAACTATAGCCCTTTTCCTCCTTCCTAACAATTCCCTGTTTACTAGTGAAAATGTGACGTAAGTTACGAGACAAGAAAGGAGGGAAACATCTCATGCAACTTGTAGAAATCTGAAACAACTTCATGGTGGGGAACTTATAAAGCCCATTTAAGGACTAAGGTTGCTTTTATCACTTGGGAAGTGGGATTACATTTTCAGATAAAGAAAGTAGTGGATTCCCCGACAAACAAGCAAGAAAAAAAGGGATGAGATGACAAACTAATGGCTCTAAAGACATCTTAGAAATAAAGATAAAAAAAAGACACCACAGCATGAAGAACTGTTGCAGCTATATGTTTTATTAGAATCTTTCTTTAATACGGAAAAAAGTAGGCGAAAACATAGTGGGTGCTTTCTTCACGACAATGTCAACTTCAAGTAACATCAAGAATCTAGCCTCTATCAACTTGAAAGTGGTAAAAATAGTGCAAATATGTCATAACAACTAGCACAAACTGTTGCGCCCAATACCTTACATGAGCATTTAGCATAGAGATAGAGGACTAAGTACAAGGTTTTCTATTTCACCACAGTAGTTGACAAAGCATTAAGCACTGAACTTGAAGATGGAGGAGCTTCACGTTGAACATCCAAAAGAGCTAATATTAGTGGCAAACACAGAGATACATGACTCCAATTATCCCACGCTCCAACATAACTATGCATAGATGATCCAAGGGATCAAGAGCTCAAGATCCTATCATATACCATCTTAGCCATTCGTTTAGTTCCAATTGGTCAATTTGATGCATGAAAGAGAAAAAACAGAACTGTAATACGGAGAAATCTAAGAACTCTGATACATTTATTTTTTGAGTCAGTAGTAGAATGAATTTAAACACATAAAAAAGAGAGGGAAGGAGGGATAAAACTTCAATAGATAACAATTCATTTAACTAAAAGTTTAAACAAAAATAATAGGTACCCAATACCTTAAATTTCCTTGGGTACCACAATTTCTCAAGAAAACATTGTTTGAATGGTGATATTTGTTCTTCAACCTGTAGGGCATGCATTTCCATGATCCAACGGGTGCTACCTATTGTGATACCCTGTGTTCAAATCTCACTCCCCACCTCCCCAATTCAGGCTAGAAATTCTAACTTGAAACCATCTACGCCAGAACAAAATACCACCCTTGCCACTAGGTTCCCTAGCCTTCATGAAACATTAATTGATTGGTTCTATCGGCTTATATTTGCTCAAAGTCTCGTCTAATATCACCAAACATAAGAGCAGAACAATGCAAGACAACTAAGCTAATCTATTGTTAGTTCCTTTATGTTAGTCATTATGATTTCAATTGCTGACAAGACTTGATTATGAATATAGAAATTTGTAAACATCTAAACAAATGTTTCGGCACATGGATCGTATGGTTTCTGCATAAATTAGGTCTTTGCATTCAGATAAGTATGATTCTGCTAAGCTATGGCACTTCCATTCCCACAACTCTAGCGAAGCAAGTGCCGGATTGCAGCAACAGCATCACCTTTATGTTCGCGTAAGGTCCTTTCAGCCACTTTTTTATCCAGCTTTTGAAACAAATTACACATAAAAATATCAATTGATTAAAAAAAGAACTAGAAAAATTTAAAAAAGCGACATACGGAAAAAGTTACCTCTAATTCATTAGCGATAATATCAACCTCGGCGGCATTTATCTTAACAGCAGCTAATTCTTTCTCCCTACAATCAGGGGGGAAAATACAGACTAATAGTTACTTAATAATTAATCAAATGTTGAAGACAGAAAAAAAAAATAGGAATAATTTTACCTCAAACGCATGGCTTGCCAATCAGCTTCTGCGGATGCAGCAATTGATGCCATGGCCTGCAAGATCGTTAGAAAATACCGCAAAATTCAGTTTAACAAGAATCGAATTGCTAGTGTGGAATTTTGTAGCAACGTTTGGTAACAGCGCGTTCGATTTCACTTTAGGACGTGATTTTGAGAAGCTGATAAACGCGCTTCCGAACGTGTTTTGAATTTCGAATGCGATTAGAAGAAAAGGTGAGAGAGAGAAGAGAGAAGAGAACCTCTTGAACTCGAGAGGAATCGAGTTGGCGATCCTCAACGCGATCAGTGAGCTTGTCGAAAGCTTTGGTCTGCTGCTGCATGTCCTTCGAGTCCACCACCCTCTCTATTCCTTCATCTGCACCTTCCATTTCTCTCTCTCTCTCTCTCGCTTCAATTTCACTCTTTCTGCTGCAAAATCAAACTCTACAACAAAACTCACACAACCCACGAGCAACGCTGGAAGAGCTTCATCTCATACTGTTACTTTGTGCTTTCTGAAACATTTTTCGGCCCTTATTGGGCTCAACTGGGGATTCATTTCTCTAAAGGATTTACCTCCTGCACCCCACCATTTCTTCACGCACCCAAACCTTTCAAAATAACAATTTTACTTTATTTCAGACTGTACAATAATATTTTAACAATTTTTTCTTATAAATTGAGGTAAGATTTTTAAGTGGTTTTGAAATAAAAAATTTATAACAAGAAATAATTGTCAAAATTTAATTTTTAAAAAATATTTTTCTTTTCGATTCTTTGGGATAAAATTTCGAAAACACTTTTTTCTAGATCAAATTTTCTGAAACAACACACATGAAATACATTCTACAAAACCTAAACAAGATCAAATTTTCTGAAACAACACACATGAAATACATTCTACAAAACCTAAACACATTTATCTTAATCTTCCTCTACAACATTCTTCGTCTATTTTTCTTCCTTTGTAACAGCGCTGATGATAGAAGCGGGAGCAGCAGTGGCAGCGGTAGCGGGCTACGGTGGTGTATTTATAGCACAGGGGCGTTGTTAATAATTGTAGTGGTGCAGGAAGCAGTAACTCTCTCTTAAACACTCTCAAACAATTAGCCCACTAAGCTAGGCCCAACTACTTTTTCAGAGAAGAAAGGATTTTTTCGGTGCCAATAAAAAAATATTAACTATATTGTAATTAAAATAAATAATGTTTAGTTATTGATAATTTTTAATATAGCAATTAAAAATTAATTTACAAATAAAAATATATATTAAGAAAGGGATAAACAGATCAGGAGATTAAATATACCAATAAAAATAAAATAAGAATATTTTAATATTTCTGGAAGGAATATTTTGTAGGTTCGATATAAAAAATGTATACAGAATAAGAAAAATAGAACAAAAAATATTGATCTGTGTAAGTGGGAGCACGTGCACGATAGTCTCGTTCTTCACATGATATATTTTATGATATAGAAACAGATAACTAATTAGAAATCTTCTTAAATAAAGATTAATCTTAAGTGAAAGTAATTTTCTTATTTATATATTAAAGTGTAAAATTATTCTAATTAGTGTATTTTTTTCGTTTTCAATTACTAAGCACGTAGACGTAAATAAATTGGTACGAGGTCATAGATAGACATCACATAGTATAAAATATACATTATTTCTTTTTTTCAGAAGATATCAATGGTGTATACAAAAAATCTCTGAAATAATTAAATAATTTCGGAACATGATGCACTTAATTAATACAATTAAATAGTTCTTGCATGTGATGAACTTAATGCATTATAACAAGTGTCTACTTTTTGTTTTATAAAATTATGACATGAAATATCTTTTTGATTTATTAATTGTTAATTTCGGATGAAATACTTTATTAAAGGTTTAAATACAATTTAATATCTATTTTTATCATTTTTATTTAATTGGTTATCATTTTAATTTAGTGTTCAATTAGATCCTAATTTTCGTCAATTGATATTTTTGTTAATAGTGTTTTATTAATTAACTGAACATGTCACGTGTTGACTCCTGATTATTTTTTTAATTAAAAACATTTTAAAAAAATTAATTTTTAAATATTGTTAGTAAGAAAAATCAAATTGACCACAAATTAACAAAAATTAGGATTTAATTGAACACTAAAGATCAAATTGAACAAAAATGATAAAAATAGGAACTAAATATATATTTAAGTTTATATTAAATAATTTAAAATTACTAAATTTATTTTGAGCTGCTAGATTGTTGATTCTTAGATTGAAAGTTGAAAATTTTCACCTTATTTATTTTCTTTATTTGCTTCTATTTTCTGATTTTGCCACTTCTATGCCGATTTTAGATGTTTGTGTGCTTCCGAATCACATTAATCCATTTTAAAAAAGACATACTCGTTTGGGGATGATGCAGACACATCCTTTTTGTTCGACAGAGTTACCGTTGTTAGGTGTGTAAATTCACAATGCTAAAAATAAGTATCTTTTATTAGAGTATTGATTAAGGAATTTAAAAGAATCATTAGTATAGTTTAATCCTGATTTTCAATGTGATTTCAGTAAAAACATATAGACATGATAAGAGGTTTTACAGTTGAATTGTGTTGTTGAGTTGGTTCTGAAATGGTGAACAGCTAGCTAGGTTAGCTCAATTAAGGAATGGGATATCCCCAAGAATGTGGTGGTTGACGAATCACATGATGCTGCGCTCCAGCTATTCCAATTAATTAAGTAGTTAGTTCATTTTTTCTTTCTTGTTGAAATTGAAAGAAATAATTTACTGATATGACAACGATGTTCTTGCTTCCGACTGTTGCCGCTGGATGCATGCATTCTCTCAACTTGCTTGCATCACTGTACCCTTTTTCTTTTCTCCTCCAGTGTGAAGTTCTTCATCTAAATTTCATTAAGTTGAATTGCACAAATATGGTATGAGATAAATGCTTATCATACTTTGTAAACAATATTATCTATTATATTTTTTTGTGCGAATTAAGGTGTGAAATTTAAGTTTAATTTAATTTTATAAAATCAATTTATAAGATCAAGTTTGCATTTATTTATATATTAAAAGAGTGTCAAAGTGAGTCAATTTGGTTCATATGGATTGGTTCACTGTAAGTTGAGCTAAAAAATTATTAACAAGTTCAACTTGATTCACTTTTTGGTGAGTCAGACATTTTATAATTTGATGTGACTCACGGGTTGATGGGTTAGTGAATTGGTTCACTTTTAATTTTTTTTTTAATTTATTTTATATTTATTATATTACAGTGGATGTGAATTGACTTCATTTATTTTTTATGATAGCAGAATTTAATTTTCAAAATTTTATTATAAAAATAATAATTAAAGATTAAAGTATCAACATATATAATTTTACAAATAAATTAAATAAATATTCAAACTATTCATATATTATTAAACAATATTCTAAGTGAACCATATATAAAATAGTATTTTGTGAATAATAGCTTAAAGCTTTATTCGATCTCTTTTAGGTTTAGTTTTGTTTAATGAAAAGTAAAATTGCAAATATCAACAAAATTGAAGGGGAAGAGCTAGTATTTTTTATTAAACATATATATAATACAATTATATGAATAATGTCTACAAAATTATTGTTTAAAAAATAGTATTGAGTTGAATTAAATATTCACACATACTAACAAATTGGTATGCGTAACAATCTAAAAAGTACTAAGATTTTAATTTTATTAGTATTCAAACTCAATCCTTCTTGAATAATAATGAATTCCATAAATATAAAATTATATCCAATATCCATTTAAAAAGTGCTTCAGAACATTATAAGGTGTCTGAAATTAAAATATAAGAAATAACTTCTTAGTTATATTTATTTTTCTTTTAAGATTTATCATTGACGTGCTAATCTAATTATCCAAATTAACCATTAGAAAAAATCTCATTTAAATCAGTTCAATTACATCCATATCATTTATATATGTGAATTAATAAATAAGATCTATTAATATTCATTTAATGAATATTATCTCTCACACACACAGTGACGAAACCTAGACAAAAAATTCAAGGGTGCCAATTTATATTTTATATAATTTATTAATTAATTTTTTTTTATTTCTTTTATTTAAACCATTTTCATACTGTAATTCACACTTCTCAATTTTATTTTTTCTAATTGATTGAATTCATGCAAAATAGGTATTCTAATTTCTATTCAAATTCAAGATTATTCAACTAATTCGTTATATGAAATGGAAAACATAAAATTCTAACATTTTATAATGTAGGGTAATACTAATTTAGGAAGATATAATTAGGGTTCATACCAATTTCATAAAAAAATTCCTAAAATCAAATTAGTTTTCATACTAATTTAGGGAAAACTTAATTTAAAAGAAATAATGAAATAATCATAAATCTAACATACATAAATCATACTAAGATACTGTAAGTCTTGTGAGTATGAGTTATTCGATCTCTCAACTCTCCCATCTTGTTTTCTCAACCTCTCTTTCTTTTTACGATCAGATACAAAATCTTAATCGATTTATTAACTAAGATTTATAAAATTAGTTTTTTAAAACATATATATAATTTAATACATTATATATATATATATATATATATATATATATAACTTAATAAAAATAATATATAAATATAAATTTAAAAAATATATAAAAAAATAAATATATATATATATAAAATTTAAAATTAAAAACTTAGGGAAAAACATGACTCTCCTTGGTCACAACACAGGTATGCCTATGCTCACACACACACATACACACATATATATATATATATATATATATATATATATATATATATATATATATATATATATATTGATTTATTCAAATCATTATTTTTATTAATAATAATACTATGATTAAGAATAATTTAAATTAAAATTGTGGAAGATTATAGTATCTCATTATCATAATCTCCATTATGATAACATATTTTAAATTATTATTAAAGATTTTATAAAACTAACTATTATATTATACCTTATAAATATGAAATAAGAAAACTTTATTTAAAAAATAAAACTAAGTAATTAGACATTGGGTACACGTATTGGTTCCAACACCAACCTCACCACCTTCCAAACCAGCAACACCAACACCAGTCATAACAGCCTCATCACCCTCCACACCTCCACCACTACTACTAGAAACCAAATAAAACCATTTTTATGTCATTCAATGCTTTACTCAATGAAACAGACAAAAAATAAATGAAAAACAGGATTTTTTGTATGGACTAAAATCATGAATCGACGTTAAAAGTACACTCCACATTTATTTTTGAATCAGAGAACACTATTTTCTACCATCAAAAACATTCATCCTATAGTTAAAACATAAATCATCAGCCTTAATAGCTCTGTATAGATGAAACCTGCAAACATTAAACTTGTTATGTAGGTACATTTCGATTTGAAGCCAATTGAAATCTTAAAAATAATTTCCCTTTCATTGCATCTAAAAAATTAGAACAAAATGAAGGGAAAACTTACCTATTAATAAGGTAACCTTATGAAGAAATTGCAACAAAATACAAATATATATACCTACTCACAATCCACCACCTATTTAAGTCCCCACAGCATTCGCATGAAAAGAAAGAACAAACAAAATGCGTATTAAGGAGCAGAAGAGGCCAAGAATGGAGGCTTTTGCACAGACACGTTCAGATAACTCTCACTCTATCCATTCTTCAAATTAACTACACAGACAAATAAATTTAACAGGTAAACGAGAACCATTATAATTGTTATGTAAAATTATAAGAACCAAATAGATAAATTATTTAATATAAATATTAGAACCAACAAAAAAAAAACACATTTAACCTTACAATAATAATATATAACTGATCTAGAAAACGTGGAAATTCAGACTAAGAAACGATGAAAAGTATCGGTTTGTATTATAATTAATACTGCATGTATAGGTCAGTTTTCTAAGAATTGGTTTATATACCTTGACTAAGATAAGTATAGTGTCAGGTTTACAGAGTACCTATTCTCGTACAGCTGTTTATCTTAACGGAACACGTTTATCTGAAATTCTTGTCAGAAAAATTTTTGATACAAGGATATGCACTCGTCTGAGTCGGTTTTAACCACTCTGTTATGATACCACTTGTCAGGTTTATAGAGGAGTTTCACTGACGAGATACAACACCAATGAGACCTAAGGCTAACCACATAAGACATTGATATACCACTCTCAACCCAAAACCTTAAGGCAATAGGTTTATGGGTCTTTATTCTTATATGGTGCTCTACTTTCTCATTTCTAGCCAATGTAGTATTTATACTCACACTTGAATTCCTAATATATACTATTTTATTTTTATATTACAACAATTTTTTTATGATTATATTATTTATTTAAAGACAGTGATGGGAGCACATTCAAACCTAAAAGCCATTGAGAATGCTGGTACTTTATTTTTAACAAGTTCTTTAACTAAAAGTACATTTTAATATTAAAGTTTTATGAAATAATATTGCTGTCACCGAGTATTGATGAAGCAAGTTGTACATGTGGTGGTGGGGTGGCTAAACGTCCAGAAATGCTACATATTTCTGAAACTGGATTAAACATTAACATGTGAAGTTTTTTTAATTTGATTATTAGTGAGATGGCTGAAAATGTTGCTCACATCACATGCCAATCCCATGTATATGACATTGAACCGACAGATAATACACATAAGAGTAGGGCAAGTTTTGAAGCTATAAATGAGAAAAACAGTGTAAAGACGTGAGGGTCTTCAACATCTCATAATTGCCATCTGCCAATCGCAGTCACTTCCAGAAAATTTTTCTAACTACACTTTTACTCACACTCAAAATGGAAGAAAATTTATCACTCTGTATCCTTGATTTCGACAAGTTACGTCCAGCATTAAATATATTTACCAACTAAAGTCGTTCTGTTGGATACCAAAAATAACACCAATTTACCATTATGATCAAGAAGTGTATCGTTAGAGATTGAATCTTCTGTGTAGAAAAATTTTCTTTTCGAGATATTAGTCCTTCAAATAAATTTTAACAATTTAAGAAATTATAGTTCTCAGTTCTTTATCAAGATTCTAATAATTTACTTCAAAATAAGAATTTGTTCCTGTACAAACTTCATTTTTTGTGGATAGTGATTCTTGACAATAAAAATAAGGAACATGTTTCATGGAAAATTGTGAACAACCACTTTCCTTAAAAACGAAGATGTGCCATTTAGCAACTGATCATGAATAAGATAATTCACCGCAGAAACCCCGAAAGGCCTACTCAGTCTTTAAACTCCTACTGTGAGTGGAGCAAGCTAGTTGCTTTCACTAGTGTTTGTTATTATCGAGATATTAACGTTTTTGTTAATAGTTATTAATCGCACTACATTATACTTAAATAAAGTAGTTGATGGTTGGGACATGACAATTAAGATTTCACCGGCCCGTGGATTTTGTCTTTAGGAACAAAGTTTGAACTTTTGACGGTGTTGGATAGTTGAGATCTCCATAAGTCTACGTGTATTAATGGTGTGTGTGCGCTTGTTCACACTATAAATAACTCCTTTCATCCCAAGCTTTCTCCACAGAGAGCATTTTCTGCCCCTTTTCTCTATTTGTGGAAGGATGGGAAAGTTACACAGCTATGTTGCAGTACTTGCTGTGGCATTTGTAATAGTGATAGGAGCAGCAGAATGCAGAAAAATAAAAGAAAATGAGTTTGTTGACAATTTTGGAGGTGGCTTAGGTGGTGGCGGAGGTGGCGGCTTAGGTTTAGGAATTGGAGGTGGACACGGTGGTGGATTAGGAGGAGGAATTGGTGGTGGTGGCGGTGGTGCTGGTGGCGGCTTTGGAGGTGGAAAAGGTGGTGGTATAGGAGGAGGAATCGGAGGTGGGCACGGTGGTGGAGGAGGCATTGGAGGAGGTGCTGGTGGTGGTTTTGGAGGTGGAAAAGGTGGTGGCGTGGGAGGAGGAGCTGGTGGTGGAGGAGGTGCAGGAGGAGGCATTGGAGGAGGTGCAGGTGGAGGTGCTGGTGGTGGTTTTGGAGGTGGAAAAGGTGGTGGTGTGGGAGGAGGAGTTGGTGGTGGAGGAGGGGCAGGAGGAGGCGTTGGAGGTGGTGCAGGTGGAGGAGCTGGGGGTGGTTTTGGAGGTGGAAAAGGTGGTGGAGGAGGGGTAGGTGGAGGCATTGGAGGTGGTGCAGGTGGAGGAGCTGGGGGTGGTGTAGGAGGAGGAGCAGGTGGAGGAGCTGGAGGTGGTGCAGGTGGAGGAGCTGGAGGTGGTCTAGGAGGAGGAGCAGGTGGAGGAGCTGGGGGTGGTCTAGGAGGAGGAGCAGGCGGAGGAGTTGGAGGTGGTGCAGGTGGAGGAGCTGGCGGTGGTATAGGAGGAGGAGCAGGCGGAGGTCTAGGCGGAGGAGCTGGCGGTGGTCTAGGAGGAGGGGCAGGCGGAGGAGCTGGAGGTGGTGCAGGTGGAGGAGCTGGAGGTGGTCTAGGAGGAGGAGCAGGTGGAGGTGCTGGTGGTGGTTTTGGAGGTGGAAAAGGTGGTGGTGTAGGAGGAGGAGTTGGTGGAGGTGCCGGTGGAGGCGCGGGAGGAGGCTTTGGAGGTGGTGCTGGCGGTGGCATTGGAGGTGGTGCTGGCGGTGGTGCCGGTGGTGGCTTTGGAGGTGGGGCTGGTGGTGGCGGCGGTGGTTTCGGTGGTGGTGGTGGCTTTTGAGTTAAAATATATTCTTAATAGTATGTATACTATATACCATGCAATGCAATGCTCATTTAACGAACCAAGTACGTATAACGTACACTATATTTATACACTATCGAAATAAACGAAAGTTTCTTTCATGCTCATCTTATTCTTCTCCTTTATACCTCACAAGTCCATTTTATTTTATCACAGTTAACAATTAGCCCTTCATAAAACAATTGCCATATTTGTGCTTCGTACGAATAAACTAACATAACCTTAACTAACAAAAATTAAAGACATATTGCATGAATGTGGCACTTGTAATTCAACTGTGGAAAGGATTCTATCAAGACTGCATAAAACTGGTGATGGAGGTAGTAGAAACAAATTCCTGTCATGAAAAAACCTATTACCTATGCAGAATGTTTTCGCTCAATGACTAAGTTGTACCTTACAGAGCTTCAAAAGGCTAAGCCTTTATTTTCACTGCTATGTGGAAACACAATAATAGGTCAACCTTGTTAAGTGTTTAATTATAGTGACACATCAACTTTACCACTCGCGTTAATCCATCCATTGTGGGGACTACATTAATGACTATATCTTATTTTACATTATTTACCTCAAAATGAGAAAATTTATGATGATCGTTGTCAAAATAAGCAATGTAAATTATTAGTTCCTTCCTTTCTTTCAAAATAATTGTGGTTTATGGAAAAGGCAAAGACGTGAGGATACATTCCCAAAATTTAAAACCAAAAGTTGGTTAAGGAATAAGCTAACACATATCTGTTATGTGTTGTCGTATACTCTTGTCTTGGCCGAAATAAGAAGACCACACACAAGCTTGAAATTTACAAAACATGAAGTAGCAGAACACAAAAAGTGCAGAGGGAACATTCTACTGGTTAAGATAACGGTAGAATTTTGCATTGAATCGTATCATAAGAGAGAAAACAATTTCGAGACAACAAAGTTAGCCAGTTATGAAGATTTTAAAATTGCAGAGAAGCTACAATGTACAATTTTTAGTGACAACTTGACTAAATTACTTTTTAGTGGGATTTCTTTTTTTTAATTACATTTTCATTTGTATGACTTGAATTCAAACTTTTGTTTAAAGCAAGAATTAAAAACTATGCATTTCAAAATATATTATATACTGACATTGGTTTTATGTTGGTATTTTGGCTTTCCGGTAAAATACATCATGTATTTCCAAATTATGTATTTGGTATTTAACTCGAATACTAATATTTTGACATTACTTTTTTTTATTATCATTTGACATTATTCATAAGTTGTGAAATAATATCAAATAACCTTTTTCCATCATTTATTATTGTTAGTTTGAATTTGTTGGCGTAAACTTATTTCTTTGGGCGCATCCTCAAACAACTATTGGAAGTTGTAGTTTTTTATTCTGAAACCCATAACTTTGATCAGTTCACACTGACCAGAAAAATATTGTCGAAGAAATCATGAAATCTTACTTTGGAAATTGAAGTCCAAGGAATTTCATTAGTTTATGATGTACAAGCCGTTATTTGTTTAAAAATTTTAATCATATTATTTTTTTTGTTTTGTATTTAAATTTTGATCGTTTTACTTTTCGAGACACATAGGAATATAATCTTTAAGAAAAATATTAGACATACATCGTGAGGTGGCAAAACTCGCTCTACATCTTTGGGATGAAAAGTAAGGTTAAATTACTCTTTTGATTCCTTGATTTGTTATGAAATTTCAGTTTAGTCTTTAAGTTTTTTGTTGTCTTAATTTGGTGCTTATTTTTTTAAAAATGACTCAATTTGATTCTCACCGTTAATTTGACCAAACCGTGTTAAAGTTAACGTCATATGTCAATTTTTGGTTTTTTTGAATTTTTTGATTTTATTTTGAATTTTTTTTTAATTTTTTACACGTATCACTTCATAGTTGTGTTATGTGTCAAAGTGACTCAATTTGGTCCCTATATTTGTTTTTAGTTTCAATTTAGTCCCATTTTTTGTAAAAATGAAATAATATTGTCCTTCCTTAAATTGATACTAAATTTATTTTTTTATAAATTTTATGGTGATATTCTTACTAAAATTAAGGTTTTTATTAAATATTTTTATAAATATTTTAAATTAACTTTAAATTTTATACACAACATTAGACTTTGGTTTTGTTTTGAACTTGAGATTTAGTTCCTAAACTTATGTGTGACAAGTTATTTGATTTTTAATCTTCACTAAATTTGTATAATATGATACACTTGATGCCTTTATATATGATGACAAAATTGTTAATTTTTGAAATTAAGTTTGGTGTTTAACTTTGTTTAATAATAAAACTAAAAAAAACTTATTTAAAAATATTGCTACAAATATTTAATAAAAACGTCAATTTTATTAAGAATATTATCATAAGTTGTATACAAAGATTAAATTGGGTGTCAATCTAAGGAGGGACAATATTGTTTCATTTTTACAAAAATTAGGACTAAATTGAAACTAAAAACAAATATAGGAACCAAATTGAGTAATTTTGACACGTGACACAACTCTGAAGTGACACGTGTAAAAAATAAAATAATAAATAATAAATATAAAAAAATTCAAAAAAACCAAAAATTGACATGTGACATTGAATTTCTTTAGATAATTGGGGTACTAAATTGAACAAACCAAAAGTATGGGTACCAAATTGAACTTAACCAAAAAGTTGGGATATCAAATCAATAATTATACCTTATAAAATTTTATTTAGTAAATTATAATTTTGTTTACGAGAAAGAGAATGATTAATTATCTTTATTTTCTTATAATCAATTTAGATTTTATTTTCTTCTTTCATCCTTTTATCTCTACGTGACTTTTCTTATCTTCCCTCACTTACTTTTCTTTTTAAGAGTCTTTCTTTTAAGGTTTTGATAGATTACATTCCTTAAATCTCATATTTAGGGATGTCGACAGGACGGGTAGGACATGGGTAGTAGCTCCCAGTATCTTTATCCATATTTGTGCGGGTATCCATTAGGTGGGTACTCGCATATTTTTTTAACATCCACAAATATCCACGGGTATTTACAACAAAAAATTAATATTTAACAATATATTTTAACAATGAATTCAAATAAAAATACAATGCATAACATTTATAAATTTCAAACAAAGTACAAATAACCTATTTAAATAGTGTTTAATGACAGTTTACAAAGAAATAGAGATTTTTTAAAACCAATTGATAAAATATAACTCATTTAATTTCAATGGGTTAATGTTTTAATCGTGTTTTTTTAATTTAAATTAAAATATAGCGGGTACGGATACTATGATCCCTTGCCCGTCCTATTAACATGTGAGTATAAAAAATACATGTATCTGTTACCTGCGGGTATCCATTTACAATATTCATTTGCTACCCGTTGTAATTTTATCCACAAATATTGATATGAATGGCATCATGGATCAAATGGAGAAAGACTAATATCCCAATTTGTTGCAGTTTCTTTTATTTAAATAAGGGTTGAATGCTTTATAAAATTGGTTGACCATGTCTTGGCTTAACTTAACCGATTAATGGGTTTAGTTTTACCTTTTTTCCAAGCTGTAATACAAATCTATTTGCTAACTTCAGAATCAACTTTTAGAAGAACAATAAAATCTTCGTTGAATGCTTGTAAATAATTTTTGAGTAACTTAATTTCAGTTAGACTCAACCTTTTAAAGTAGTGGATAAATTAATAAAAGTCAATTAACTTAAAGTATGCATAAAAAGAATAAAAACAAATTGGCTGAAAGTCAATAAATGAAGCCAGAATCACGTCGACCTTCATTGATTACCAGAGTAGATGAGGCAAGTTTCAAGTTGATGGAACTATTTCGTTTCCCATTGTGGTTTACGCAGTTATGAACATGATGCCACACATCAGCAACAACCAAGTATGGTTCTTCCTTTTTTTCTTACTGTTCATAGCTGTAACTCAGTTTAGAATATCTCTTTTAAAGCGTATGCATGTTCCCAATTCTTCCATATTATGCTACCTGCACCATTTATGATCGATAACAAATGCAAAAAAAAGTAGTGATGGTGATGTGCGCAAAGTTGTTTGAAAAAATAATGGATGGACTACTGTATGATCTTGTCAATGACGAAGAGTTTATTTGATTTCAGTTATAGGTTAAAAATCTCAATTAAAAATGAGATAATTTTATAATATATATATTTATATATATTACCAATTGATTCTAAAAAAATAAGATAATTTTATAATATATATATTTATATATATTACAAACTGATTTTAAGAGATTAAATTAAGTTTAAATTTTCATTTTCGATATTATATGAAATGAACCTATTTGTAATTCTTATGAGTCGTGATCTACTTTTAATGAACCAAACATAGAACGGACCATTTTCGTACTAAAGAAATGATGCATGGAATTAATCATTTACAAATAGAAAAACTACACCTAATATAGAATTAATTTTCATGTTAAATAATAATAATAATGATAATAAATATAAATAACACTATACATATTTTAAATATTATTAGTGGTAGGGGGTGCACAGAAAACGAAAGGAAAAACTATTAGACAAGAAAAAGCGACAGTGTGGGTTTTCTGCAAAAGAAAATATGAATTGAGGAAGTCCCTGCAATCATTAAATACTCTCCCTTCTTTTACTGAGATGCATTTAATTAAAAAGCGTGAAGATTCAGTGCTTCTGAACTTTGAAGTTTGAACAACCTGTTGCATTGTTAGCAAAGTACTGTAGATGGAGAAGATTTTAAATTCGAGAAGCAGATAACGAAAGCTATCATTTCGTTGTGTTGCACATAAATTCAAAAGCTTTAACATAGTATAGCAGAACCTGTGGTCTGATAATACACGGGTTTTATACTAGACTCGTACTAAAATATTTTATTTATAAGGTTTCTTAGACACCTTAAAAGGAATAATAATAAACAAATTATTCTCTTAAATATTTTTTTTTCAATTACTATAAATTAAGTCACAACAATAATTAATTATTTTTAATTTTCTTGTAATGTGTATTATTTTGGTTTCAATTTAGCTTTTATATTTTATTTTTGGTTCTCACTATTTTTTTCATTTTAGTCTTCCACATTACAAAAAAAGACATGAATTATCAATGGTATGAATTCCTCAAAAACTATTTTTTATCGATAAACATGTTTTTCTGATGGACTACTGACGAACACAAATTTATTGATAAAAGCTTCGTAGAGAATATTTATTGACGGATTTTACACTTTGGTAATTATCGACGAATTTTTCTTTTGATAATTATCGACAAATATATCCGTCTATAATATCAAGCATTAGATGTTGGACTCGATGGGCAGTGATTATGTCACGAAAGTGCGAGGTTGGAATTTCGCTTCTCTGTGACAACAAAATTAGGGACAATTGAAATTGGGGAAAGGAACAACTAAAATTGGATTAGGAAATATGAATTATAATTTTGATTTCATTGAAGACATTACCGACAACTTTGATCAGTCGATAAGCCAGCCACATATGTTGATAATTAGGTCAACAATTTTACAATTAACTTTACCGACAAATTATATTTGTCGATCAATTCAATAACAACATTCGTCAATAATTCTGTTGGTAATTGATTACCGATAGAAATAATTTGTCTATAAATTCAACAACAACATTCGTCGATAATTCCATCAATAAATAACCATTACTGATTTGTTGGAAAAACGTTGTCGATAATTTGCATTTTTCCAATAGTGTCATCAAATTTTCATTTTTATTTTAGTTTTTGTTATTTTTTTTAACTTTATATAAAGATTAATGATATTTTGACAATTAAAATTTGATAACTTTTTCTTATAATCTCATGTAATATTTTCTAAATAATTTTGAAATATAAAAAAATAAAAATTACTTAAAAAATATCACCTCATGACTGATTAATTGTTTATATAATTAATTGTTTATTAAGTGAGCATCTCTCTTATGTGGATGAAAACTAAAGAAGTTCGATTTATTATGGTATCCGTTTTAATTTGAAATGTCATTTATTCCCTCCAACTACACACGGTCAAGACTAGTAGGTTCATAGGCAGAGCAATTAATGTTGGCCCACTGCATGATATTATCATCCCTCACATGATTTATTATATAAAATTCCATTATCATGACCCAATGCCAGTGTCTTTTGCACATTATAAAGCCCATTGTTTATGGTCAATGTAGCACAAGTATACGTACAATATAGGAGGAGGATCCTGATTCAGTACTTCGTTGCAGTCATCAGTTACTGTTCTTTCTCTCTAATGGCTGTCCTCTTGAATCTGATTCGACTTTTCATAGTCTCGGTCTTGTTTAACGTTTCAACCTCAGATGAACTCCCTGCAAATTTTGTATTCGGAGACTCCCTTGTTGACGTGGGAAACAATAACTACCTTGTTTCCTTCTCAAAGGCTAATTATTTACCCAATGGCATTGATTTTGGAAGACCAACGGGAAGGTTCACTAATGGAAGAACCATCGTGGACATCATTGGTAAGCTTTACCACCTTGTATTACTTCCTATGTTTTTCTGTTCTTTTATCTATTTTTTAATATTATTACTTCTTTTGTCTGATGAGTTTTTCTTTTGCTTGCTCCACCAGGTCAGGAACTGGGTATGGATTTAATCCCACCCTATTTGGCACCCACCACGGTTGGACCAGTGATTCTGAAGGGTGTGAATTATGCTTCTGGTGGAGGTGGAATTCTAAATTTCACTGGACAAGCCTTTGTGAGTTTCTGTTGATGTTTGTTTAAGATACTACAATCATCAAGAACCTGTATTAGATAGTTTTACATCATTATTACGTAGTTTATTAAGACCGTGATAATCTCACATCATCGTACATTAATAACGGTGTGCATGCATTGATGGATTGTCAGGGTGGTCGACTCAACTTTGATGCACAGATAGATAATTTTGCAAATACCAGACAAGACATCATAGCCACCATTGGTGTTCCTGCGACTCTCGATCTATTCAATAGGTCATTGTTTTCCGTGACGATAGGCTCAAACGATTTCATAAATAACTACCTAACTCCAGCACTCTCATATTCCGAACGGGAATCGGAGACTCCACAATCCTTTGTCGCAAAAATGATATCAAAATTCAGAGTTCAGCTCACTGTAATGTTTTTCAAGATTATAATTTTTGTGAAATCCCTGTTTCTAAAAATTTCCCCGACAAATTGTTAATGTTTTAGCATTATGCAGAGGTTGTTCAATCTGGGGGCTAGAAAAGTTGTTGTGGCGAATGTGGGGCCTATAGGGTGTATTCCAAGTCAGAGGGATTCAAACCTCGGTGCTGGATATAGCTGTGTTTCTTTCCCCAATCAGCTAGCACAGCTATATAATTCCCAACTAAAGGACCTTATTACAGAACTCAATTCAAATCTTGAGGGTTCAGCTTTTGCTTATGCAGATGTGTATCAAATTTTAGATGATATTCTCAAGAACTATGTAGCACTCGGTACGTGTCTATCTGGTTTGACAAATAATCGATTATCAGAATAGAACCTTGAATTTGAATTTATAAGGTGTTTGTTATGAACAAAAACTTTGTTGTGTGTCTGTGTAAACATGTGACAGGTTTTGTTAATCCAAATTCAGCTTGTTGTCGCGTGGCTGGGCGCTTTGGTGGTCTGGTTCCGTGTGGTCCCACATCGAAAGTTTGCTGGGACAGATCAAAGTACGTGTTTTGGGACCCTTATCATCCTACTGATGCTGCAAATGTTATGGTCGCTAAGCATCTCTTAGAAGGAGGTTCCAACTACATTTGGCCACGCAACATTCGCGGACTCCTTCAAACTTGAACTTTTTTTTGGTGTAGATACCTAATTCGTCATACTAAATGCTTCAGCATAAATGTTATAAACTTTCAAATTAAAGAAAGATTAGGAGATAGTGAAAATCATGTTGTGTTTTCATGATTTCAAAGCTTATGACAATCGACAATTTCCTTAATTAAGGTGTCTTTTGTTCCTTGGGAATCACGATATGCCTCAAACTGTTGAGTGCTGTCTCCATACGATGAAAGATATTACAGATATTTGAAGCCACCATGTTCTGCCCACTTCCTACCCATTCAACAATAATTCATATTCACAGTCACATATCTCCGACACACTTTTATAGTACTTTTTAGGGAAAACATTAAATAATACAAATAGTGATTAATTCCTCGTATTAATGCTGTAAAAGGATTTCATCCTTGTTATTTTACTGCATTATCATTTTTTCTTTATATCAAATATTCATGTTAAGTATATTTGATAGAACTCATTACATTTAGATTGATATTCGCATCTTTTCATTTTAATAATATTAAATCAAATAAGGTGGTATTTATAACATCAAAATGAAATATAATGTAGTTATCATTATATAAAGGTAATACAGATGAAAATGCACTCAAAATTAACGATATATAAATCTCAAATTACAGAACATCTAATAATGTGATCCAATATTTTAAAATTCGACTGAGATATACAGTGATGTCATCAAACACAGTGGTAATAAATTAGATTGAACCAGCAAAATTGGTATGGTTGGAACCAAAATTTTCGTGTCAAAATCTGTTGATTTTTCAAATGCGCTGTCATGCAGTGTTCTAGAACAACGTTCTTACTGAACCTCAACTTTACTCATCTAACATTTCACTCACCTGCAAGTCTACAACCACTTTTTCAATGGAGCTAGTTCAACCTTGTGCATTACAAATTATAGGAAATATGAGGTTAAAATATTTGTTTATTCTTAATTTTTATTATGTTCTGCCAAATTAGTCATATTTTTATTTTTTTTATTTAAAAAGATTTAAATTTTTTTTTAATTTAGTTTTTTTTTAAGATTGTTTAAATAATTAACAGTAATTACGTATCATTTTGTATTTTTTATATTATTTTTTAATTTTTTAAATTATTGTTAAATTAATTTTTAAATTTGTATTGTTGAAAAAATGTCCACATGTCAATTCAGCCGTATGTCACGTGTGAAAGTCAATGTTTTATATTAAATTTGATTCCTATATTCATCATTTTTATTCAATTTAGTCTCAATTTTGTTTAAAATTGAACAATTTTGTCTTCTTTAAAATTGAAACCAAATTTAATTTTGATATTAAAATTCACAGTTTTATTAAATAATTTTGTTTAGAGTTACAATTAATTTAAAATTAGAACGAAGATTTTAATGACAAAGACTAACTTTAAAATTTTAGATCATTATAACTTCAAGGCTTTATAATTAGTCCTAATACCCTTGGACTCAACCAAACTTAGTGTTTCTCCTTAAAAATACTAATTTGACTACCACACATACTAAAACTTTACACACATACACTAACAAAGATAACTATTTAGCATCACCGTAAGACAATACTAATTCACACTCTATAACAATCGTATAGATATATCACAAATCTAAAAAATACAAATACAATGCCACATTCAATACTACATTATTGTAATATAAACATCTTAGCCAAACATATTTATAGTTTTTGCAACAATATTCGAAATTCATAGGTTTTTAATCTCTTTTAAACTAAAGTGTTCAATTACTTCAAGACTTATAATAAAAAGTTATTATACCACACCAAAAACATCCAATCTTACAAATCCAAACAACTGTTTCACCATAATAACATCACAGTCACACATATTCCTTTCTCATCTTATAAACTAACTCTTCCATACATATCTATGATATTTCATACTAATACAATATCAAACACACTTAAGTATCAATTCTTCTCCTAAGTCAATGTCTCTATAATCACATTCATACCCATCCCATTAAAAAAATAGTACAAACAATAATTCATCCATCCAAAATAATAGTTTCTCATCACATTTTATAATTTCACAATTCAGATCAAATCACCCTTCTCATAAAGGTTATTCCCAAATTTCAACAAACATACAACATTCATACAAAACAAAATCAATAATAAGACCTTAGAATTTGAATTAAATTAGTGTCCCTTACCCAATAAAATTTGTCTAACTTTGCTCTCCTGCCCTTAAAGAGTGTCACACACGAAAAACCATTCTATCTACATAATCAAAGGTCTGATTGACAATCAAGGCACGATTTTAGTATCTCCAACAGAAGAAAAATCACATGCAATGAGAAAAGAGTTGCATGCAAAGAGGGAGAAACTTATTACTTCATAGTAAAATGACAGAAAATGAAATTACCTAAAGGGAGAAATCGATCGGAGGCTCTGGTAGAGTCTTTCGCATACATCACTCCATTAGTGTTGGATTTTCAAAAAGAGAAGTATGTGTTAGAGTTTTGAGAGGGAAAATGAAGATGATTGAGGGAAATTACGGTTTGTGATAAAAGGGTTTGCAAAAAAAATTTGGGGTTCCCACAAAAATTGAATCACAGAACACTCAAAGAGTTCAGACTTCTTGGTTCATAATGTTATTGCTCTTGGTTTAAATACGACTACATTGATTCTAGTAAAAGGTGCTTTGGATGTGCATGGTTCTAAGTTAATGTTTGATAAAAAAGATTTTAATTATAATTTTCCTTGTGATGGCCTGGGACGAGGTGGAACTTGTGATACTTCTGCTTGGGAAGCATTTTATTTGGAAGTTTTTTGGATTGGCGCTGAGCACAAAGTGCAGGACGTTGAATGTCACTTTAATTTTGTTTCTAGGTTGTCTCGAAAAATTTGGATTCCTACTTCACTAACGGTTGGATCATATTGAAATTTTAACAATATGGTTCTTTATCTTGACAGTTAGAATCGATTAGAGAGTCTACTTTATTACATTATTATTAAAGAATAATTTAAACAATAATCTTTGAATAGTTGAAACCTTGATAACTAAAATCTTGATAGTTAATATTAAAAATTTAGAACATAATTGACAAACAAATTATAATTTTTTATTTATAAAAAATTATTTTAAATATCAATATAATTTAAATTAGTTAATATAATAATTAAATATTTTTTATTTCTAAAATTAGTTATTTGTTTAGTGGTTTTTTTATCTTAACTATAAGGACTATAATGAGAAGAATCATAACAAACGTCCAAATTTCTGTGAAAATTTTTATTTATGTCCTCTAAAATCTCAAGTTATAGATTTTACTTAATCATAAAAATATTTGACTTCGGTTGTACTTTTAAATGTTTCTCTATTTTTTTATCTTTCCAAAATTTTAAAACATCAATGTTGGTTTTCACATTTATTTTGATTATAAATGAAAATTTTTAAATATAGAAATAACATTAGTGAGAAAATTGCACCAACAGTAAAAGTAATATAATATTATCATGGGTTAAATATGTTTGTGGTCCCTTAAGTTTCAGTGAATTTTGGAATTAGTCATTTTTTGAAACTTGATACCAATTTAGTCCTTCATCTTTAGAAATGTGTGGATTTAGTCTTTATTACCAAATTTTATTAAGTTTATATGACGTTTCAAGCGCATTTCATGATAGTATTTGAATTGTTTACACCGTTTGACACACTTTTACTTCAATATTAGCTTAAATATTATCATAAAATGCATTTAAAATGTCAAATAAACTTAACAAAATTTTGTAGAAATGACTAAATCCACACATTTCTAGAGATGAAGGACTAAATTGGTATCAAGTTTTGATTGAAGAGGGACTAATTCCAAAATTTACTTAAACTTGAGGGACCAAAAATATATTTAACCCTATTATCATCAAGCCTTTCTATGGATTTCCCTCTTTCTAATTTATATAAGCACAACTAGGGATGACAACGGGTCGGGTCGGGCACGGATAGTGTCTACCCGCAATCCGACCCGCAAAAAAAAATCCGCCCGTTACCCGGTTGTTTACCCACCAGGTATCCACTTAAAAAATACCTGTGGATATTTTTAAAACTCGCAGGTACCCGTGGATACCCGATACCCGCAAATATTTTTTAAAAAAATATATTTTATAAATTTTTTAATATAAAATTATTAAAATAAAATATAAATTAAATTAAATTATAATTATAATTAAATTTGACATAATAAAATATACTATTAATTTTAATTTTAATTAAATTTAACTTAATAAAATATAATTTTAATTTTAATTTTAATTTTTTGCAGATAACGGGTACCCGCGAATACAGATAGTATGATACACGTACCCGACTCGTTTATAAGCGAATATTAAAATACCCGCTATCCGCTACCTGCGAATAATCAATACCTGCGGGTAGTAACTATTCATCGCGGATTTTATCTGCAGATATCTGCGGACTCATGTACTTTTACCATTCCTGAGCACAACAATCAAATAATATTATGATTGATTAAAATGATTTCAACCAATTATTCGTGTTTAACAATCAAAAAGATGATTTTATTTATAAAACTAATTCTAACATTTCTTTAAAAATATTAATTATTAAATATAACTTCGGTTTCATATAAATCATGATGATATATATTAAGAAATATTAGTTTTGTGATGGATAAAACATAATTATCTGACACGTCATCTCTCTGCCCGATAATCTTTCGCGTCACGCACTTGGAGACTGCATCCTCACAGAAGGATCCACGCCCTCTCTTCTTAAGCCAATTTCACATTTTCAACTATCGATTCGGGTCAAACATGGATCGGCAATCACCGGAGAAACTAATACTCGTGAACCGCCACCCAAACGGCGTCGCACTGATCACGATCAATCGTCCGGGTTCTCTAAACTCGCTGACCCGGCCCATGATGGTGGACCTGGCGCAGGCGTTCAAGAAACTGGACCGGGACGATTCGGTGCGGGTCATCATATTGACCGGGTCGGGCCGGTCATTCTGTTCAGGCGTGGATCTCACAGCGGCGGAGGACGTGTTCAAGGGCGACGTGAAGGATCCGGAGAGCGACCCCGTGGTGCAAATGGAGCTCTGCCGCAAACCGATAATCGGAGCCATAAGAGGATTCGCCGTCACCGCTGGGTTCGAAATTGCCCTCGCCTGTGACATTTTGGTCGCTGCCAAGGGATCTAAGTTCATTGACACTCACGCTAGGTTCGTTCCCTTTATCCGTATTACAAATCGACTCTTCGGATTTTGAACACGCCCCTTACGTGTTTGTTGCAGGTTCGGGATATTTCCCTCGTGGGGTTTGTCTCAGAAGCTTTCGCGCATCATTGGGGTCAACAAAGCGCGCGAGGTTTCTCTCACGGCCTCACCTTTGACCGCTGAGGTGGCTGAAAAGCTGGGTTTCGTTAACCATGTGGTTGAAGATAGTGAATTGTTGAAGAAAAGCAGGGAAATTGCAGATGCTATTGTCAAAAACAACGAAGATTTGGTGTTGAGGTACAAGGCGGTCATCAATGATGGCATCAAACTTGATCTTGGCCGTGCACTTTCCCTTGAAAAGGTTAGTATTCTGTACAATTTGTGTCTACCATAACATGGCATGGGTTTTACGAAAAAGATTGGTTTGGTTCTCTGGTGTAGAGCAACACTACAATTATCTGTCTCTGATATTACATGTGGATTATTGCTTAATTCTCTTAGATGATAAGCTAGAAGAATTCTAATGTATATGGAATGTTTTCAGTTTCCTATAAGGTGGGTGGGGTGTATCCATTAATTGCTGTTCTCTGTAGTTGATGGATGTGAACTTAACATGGAGTTAGACCTCAGCATACCAAAAGTTTTTCCATAACTACCGTACAATTTAGTACTTTATGTATAAGTTTTAATTTATTTTTTCTCCTAAAATATTTGTGAGAAAACTTATAACATCAAGAAAGATGGTATGGTTGAAAAGAAATAGAATCGTACCTCACAAATTAGGAGTGACCTACCTTAACTTCGTAAGCTACTGAGACCCTAGCCACCTAATTTTGTTTATCACAAAAAAATAGTCCCCCTAATGATGGAAAATTTGTTCCAGATTCTGAAAACAGCATTTTATTGATCAAAATTGTCTTTGAAAGTGTAAACTTAATGAAATTAGTTTGCAACCCTTATGGCTAATTTGTCTAACGAAATGCAATTCAGGGGCCTCAGACTCCAGTGTAATTTCCATCAACCTGAGATTAGTGTATTGTATCATTCGTAAACATTGGAAAAGAAAAGAGAAAGGTTGTGTTACACTGAAATTCTATCTGGTGATTGATTTGTTTCGTCTCTCTTTGTCACTATTTCTTTCCTAATTGTCTGCTGAATTATCCATTTTATGCTTCTCTTACACTCAAAATCTTCTTACATACAACTTCACCCGTGTAAAAAATTTAGGAGAGGGCTCATGATTATTATAACGGAATGACGAAGGAGCAATTCAGAAAGATGCAGGAATTCATAGCTGGTCGAAGTTCCAAGAAACAGTCCAAATTGTAGTAGGTTCTTTATTTGTGCTGTAATTGTACATGACTTTTCTTTTTATGGGCAAAGTTCACACACTGGCCTAATCTTGATAACCAAGAACTAGTTTGTTTGGGACGATACTTTACTGGTCCACAAATTCGAGGTTTTACTTTTACTGGGAACTTCGGTTTTTAGTTACGAATTATGTAAATGGTGGAGTTCCTTCCTTGTTTTAAAAATAAATGGTACAAATTATTTCTGTATTTGTTTTCTTATCTGTTATTAGCCCCTTTTAAATTTGGAATTTCGTTTAATTCTATGACTCTAAGCTCTTAGGATCTATTTTGTAGATAGGAAATAAAATAGGGAAATTTTGATAAAATTTATTTTTATGTAGAAATGGTAATTTATTACACTCAAATTTTCACTTCATTTTAAAGAAGAATATGCAATTGTTATGGTGAGTGGAATACACTGCAGAAAGAGATAAAAGGAGAGAGAGAAATCGATAAAACTATAATTTATGCGATAAAAAAAAAAAAAAAGGAACAAGAATGGGATCAAAATAAAATGAGTGCGTTAATTTTAAAAACAATTAAATTGCATGAACATTGCAGATAATAAGATCACAACCTAAACTTGCATCATGAACAATTCAATCATAATAAAAAGGTCATAATAAGATATACATACTACAATTATTATAGGGTTAACTTTCAAACACTTTGAAGACCATTATTTCTCCCCTCGATCTCGCTAATTTTGTTCTTACCCAATTTCCTCAATCTGAAAGCCTTTTTGATCTTTTCCACAATCTTTTTGAAGACTCCACTGCGTTTGTTTTCGGGTTCTTGGCTCTGCACCTCCAATTGCTCTCCCAAACCCTCCAAAGAAGCACCATTCCCACGAAACGCTTCGAAAAGCCGAGGGTAAAGCACCACCATGCGCTCCTTGAAACTCTTCGAAACTCGGACCATCGGAAAACGCAAGCCATCGCAACCATAATACCCAACTACCACGCGCCCACTCGCGTACTCGCCGCAGGCCGCCAGAATCGAAAACGCCCGCCGGCGAAAATGATCTCTGACGAAGGCTTCGAAGTTCCGCGGCGGCCGCCTAAGCAGGTGGAAGGAGGTGACGCAAGTGCTAAGAAAGACGTTCTCGTTGTACGCACGTGACTTCTTCTCCGACGGCACAGCTTCAGGTTCGTTGAAAAACGGTTTCTCGTTCAGAACCAGAGCTTGAATCGAGAGCAACACTTGCAACATGGTGGACTCACACGGGACCCACTTCTCCTTCTTCCTCCCGTACCACGTGTTCAACAGACTCAGACACACTTTCCCATTCGTGTAGAGGTTCGGGTTCTGTCTGTACCCAAAGGAGTGGTAATACAGCTTCGGTGGATTCCTCGGATAATCCGAAGGGAACACGATGTCGAAGAAGAAGAGACCATCGTGGTACGGTGTGCCCGCAGCGCCTACGATCACAGCCCTCATAAGATCAATGCGTTGCTCGTAGACTCTGACGTAGATTGATTCCGGTAAGTTCTGCTCCAGAATTTTCCACTCTCTCGCGATGGTTTTGTACACTGCGCTCTTTGAATCGCTGAACGATTTTCCGTTCTTTGAACCCAGAAAGTGGTGATCGGAATCGTCTGACACCACGTCGAAGTGCTCGAACTCCTTCGTATTTTCCATCTCTCTTTTTTCTCAAACTCAATTTTCAACAGAAACACGAATTTGCAGAGAGTTCGAAAATTTTCAACCTTTTGAAGGAACGAGTTTTCAATGTGTATCAAACTCTTTCCACTAGTCCGTTGCAGGAACTTGAAAGGTGTGATCTGCGTTTCTGGTCTTTAAATCATATCAAACTCTTATAACAGTAAGATCATACAAAAAATCATTTTCATTACAAGAATCTTTAAAGACTTTATGATTGATAATCATCCTCTTAGAGTTTCTGTTTTATAGTACATTATTACATCATAAATGGTTTCATTTACTTGACTCTTATATTTGTTTTTATTACTCTTTAATCTCATCTCATCTTTCTGTGGTTTGTTTGTACTTCTTCGTAAAAGTGTACAACAAGTCATTCTAATTACTCAACATTTATCTCTTTCCATCGCTCCACTCTCTTCTTATCTCCACGTGACTTCTAAATTAAGAAAGTGTGCAAGTGCCATCTTTTAAGATGTAAGTATGAAAAATGGGCTTAAATAACTTTTATTTCTCATCAATTTTGCCTATATTTTTTCCGTTTTAGACTTCAATAAAAATTTTATTTCCATTTTGTTGTGTTTAAGTTAATTAAAATTTCCGCAACTATAATACCTGTGATTTTCTTTTTCATTTATGTCATCAATCAAGTTTTTTGATAATTTTTGTTAATATTTTTTTCGTATTTTACTTCTTATTACAATAAAAAAAATATTTTGGTTCCTTATAATTTTTTCTTTTTTGTTATGATACCCATCATTTATCCATATTTTTTATGCAATGAGTGGTCCGCTAATTAAGAATATTACTATTTAAATGTAATGACACATATATTTAAACTTGTGCCTTTTGGAGAAAAATTAACCAATGTGACGGAACAATGTCATTTTCATCAATTTTGCATTTCCTATTGTTTTTGTTTTTTTATTCAAATGTGAAATTCAAAAAGAATAAAAATTAATTAGTACCGTCGTTTTGGATTCTTCATTAATTTAATTTTATCATTAAATCAGATATGCTGAGGAAAGAGCAATGCAACCTCTGATAGAAAGAAAACAACATTATCTCCATCAATTAATGTGTTTTCTTACAAAATAATTTTAAGAAGATACGTGTCCAATTAAGCATACGTGCAATAAACTTACCATTTAGAGTTAATTATGCCATTAAAAGATATGGAAACAAAAGTCAGAATGAAAGAAAATACCCAAAAAATGTAAAAGTTATTTAAAGAGGCCCAAAATATTATATCTTTTGCGAAAATAATAACAAATTACTTAAGCAAAAATTATCAAATTTAAAATCATAATTAAACTTAGTTGCAGTATAACTCCCTCAATATATTTTAGTCAAGTTGCTAAAATTAAGGCTTAGATAAATTTTGAATCTTCTAATATATTTGATTTTTTCCTTCGGAATACCATAGCAAAAAAAATTATTGACATTAAATACCTAATCTCTTGACACGGATTTTATTTCCTTCAGATTTAAATATTAACCTACAAAAGTTAAATTGACTTACATTGACACGAAATATTCATATAAACAAATAAAAGCATTAACCTATATTATTATGAATAATTACAAAAATAAAACAGCAATGTGCATCACAAGCATCAATAATATTTAAATTCAGTATCATTGAAGTAAGACTTTCATTATTGGGCATTATAATCGTCTACCTCTGAACATAGGGGTTTATGTTTACCGATGTGTAACTTAGTTAATATAATGACGTTAAAAAATCAAAGTCAAATACATAATGATAAAATATGGATTAAAACATTTAATGTTATTATTAGGATGGAAAGTGTGAACCTCAGTGGTAAGATCTAAGTGATGATTTGAATATTTCTGATTTTTGGAATTGAATCTTTCGTGTTGCTCAAAAAGGGAAGATCCACTTGTAAAAGACTATCAAATGCTCAAGTCAATAAGAGGATTTGAATTTTTTTAGAGTAAACGAGGATAAATATGAATACTATGTATATTTATAAGTTATAGGACCTTTTGGACCTTAGATCCATGTGATAAAACAGTTATCACATGTAATATTAATCAATATTAATAAAATCACAACTTACTTGAATAAATAATAATAATAATAATAATAATAATAATAATAATAATAATGTGGCACTTTACTCGATATACCAAATATCCAAATGTTTTGAAAATAAATGATGTTAAAGAATATAATGACGTAATTATACTGTCGAGATTTAGTATAATATAATGTTAATACATGAATATTTGCGCTAAAAAATATATCTTAGAATATATTTCAACTACCTACATTAGTAAAGCTAAATAGACTTTATGGATCCGCATCACTTGAGATATTTGTTGGGCCAAATATATACATTTGACAATTAAAATAATATAAGAATTTAAGCTCAAAATAATGTACGAAATAATATAAAAGTCGTTCACATTACTCAATTTTTAAAAACATAATAAATCCTCGATTAAAGATGATATATTATCCATTTAAATCAATTCATCAATATTAGAAATAATAAAATGCTTAGATTAAAATCTAACTATGGACTGTATCTGTGAGTAGATCATCATCACCTTTGACCAAAACCCTACCTCCAATACTACATAAAGTTTTTATTGCTTTAAATAGCAGATATTTCAAATATCTAATATTAATTTAAAATTTGGGTTAAATTAAATAAAGATATGAGATTTCTTTAGCTAAACTCGTCTGTAAATCTGATATCAACGAAATGCAACTTCCCTTACCATAACTTAATAAAAAAAAAACACTTACAACAATTAAACCTAGTGTGATTTAATTTATAGGTACCCTATATCTGCGAGTTCTGTTGTAACAGTAGAATCCTGTTAAATAGTTTGTTTTCCCAAGCAAAGCTTACAAGAAGACCTGAAAGAAAACCTAAAAAAGCACACTCACTTTACAAGCTGCTGCAATGGAGGCGAAAAAGACAAGGGAGTTCGAGCAGTTCGACGTTGTTGTGGACGACTCAGGCCATCGATTTCGAGACACAAAGGTTGTGAAGGTCTTCAGCGATACAAGGAGTGGACTTTACAAAAGGATCATGAAAGAGTGGAAGATTCTTGAGAACAACTTGCCGGAATCAATCTACGTGAAGGTGTACGAGCGACGCATCGACCTAATGAGGGCTGTGATCGTAGGCGCCGCGGGCACACCGTACCACGATGGTCTCTTCTTCTTCGACATCTTGTTCCCTTCCGATTACCCGAACCGCCCTCCCAAGCTCTATTACCACTCCTTCGGATACAGACTAAACCCTAATCTGTACAACAACGGAACGGTGTGCCTGAGCCTTCTGAACACGTGGAGCGGGAAAAAGACGGAGAGGTGGGACCCAGGCAACTCCACCATCCTGCAAGTGTTGCTCTCCATCCAAGCGCTGGTTCTCAACGAGAAACCCTTCTTCAACGAGCCTGGTGTCGATGGTTTTGCGAGTCTCATCATGATGAACTTGGAGAAGAAGTCACGCCTCTACAACGAGGGCGCGTATTTCAGAACTTGCAAAACCTCGTACCAGCTGCTTCGGAGGCCACCTCGGAACTTCGAAGACTTCGTCAAATCCCACTTTCGCGAGCGAGGGGATCACATAATCAAGGCGACCAGGGAGTACACGAGTGGGCGCGTGAGGATCGGGTATTACTCCTGCCAGTCGGCTCCGTCTTCTTCGTCGGGGGTGCCCGTTTCGTGGGAGTTCAAGCGCTGGATGAAGGACTTTTCCCCTGATTTTTTTCACGCGCTTCGACGGAACGCTGGTTCTCTTTCGAACAGCGGCGGTGCTGGTTTTTCGTGTATGGTGGATTACTTTTTTGTCCGGTCGGATAGCGCCGATGAAGATCGCACCGATGGCGAGGAATCCCCAAACAAAGGATTCTTCAAAACGGTTATGGATAGGATAAAAAAGTCTTTCGGATTGAAGAAAACTGCAAAAAAAGAATAAATGAAGGGGATGATGGTATAGTTTGTAGGTAGTCTTCAAATTCAAATTAAGAGCTTCAAAATAAACTATGTATGGTTATGGTTCATCATAATCTTTACCCTTTTTATGATTCAACTATTGTCAGTTCATTATATATAAACTTTGTGCTTTGCAGGAAGGAAAAAAGTGAAATAGAACATTGGTTTTAAGGGTGATGTTACATAATACCCCATTTTTTATTTAACAATCATCCAACATCAGCAAAGTAACATTTTTATTTTAAAATATCAAATAATTTAGGTTAAATTAGTTATTTGAGCCTATTTTAATCAATTTTTATTAACATATATTTCTTCCCAGACAGAAAAGTCTAAGAATATATCTACCTCCGGAAAAGGATAAAAAAAAATGTCTTAGCATGAATCAATCGCTCTAAATTTATTTTAATAAAAATCAATTTCGTAAACCCAAATTATTTATGTCGTAAAAAGGGCATCAATTAACATAAAAAATTGGAAATATGAGGAGAGCCTTATAAATTGTAAGTTGACATTTACTATATGAGTTATTGCTAACACATTTTATATCGTATTTTGAACCAATCAATGTAATATATTGTATTTTGAACCAATCAATGTAATATATAAATAATTTTATTTTAATAGTAACTCTTTTTGATAAATATTCAGCATGCTATTGCTTCACTTATCTCTTTTGTTATTGTAATATATAAATATTTTTAGTTTGATGGTAACTTATTCTAACAGCAATGCTTTATTGGTGCACTTATCTCTCTTGTTACTGTTGCTCATTTCCCCTTCCATTGATCTTCTAGAAGGTTAAATTTCTCACTTTTGAATTAATTTTATTTGTTAGGTTTCTATTTTTACCATACTTCATTTTTTTTAGGTTTAAAATCGTTGATTTCGATTCTTAGAACATGGAGGGATTTTTTGGGGACTCGGATGTCATGACCCCTCAAGCTTTTCAAATTCTTGGAACAAGATGGATTCTTTAATTTCTTTTATAAAACATATCATTTAATATGAATAACTAATGAAACATCAAACTAAATATAAAAAAAAAAAAAACATTAAGATGCTTTTTTTTGTTTTTTTTCTTCTCTGATTATTGATTAACTTAAAGAAAATAATTTAATCACCGACTCACTTATTATTTTTACTCTGATTTCTGACGTATTCTTATCGATAGTTTTATTATAATATAAAGAAAGTGACGGATTTTGACGAAAATGGTTGGGGGAGCCAAAATAATACATCAAAACTTTATATATTTAATTATTGTCATTAATAAAATGAAAATAAATACATAATTTAGTATAATAATAACTAAAAAAGAAATCACACATATCTAAAAAATTGTCAAAAAAAAAATTCAATAATAATCAAACCACACTTAAAATCCAATTATAAAAAACACAAAATACAATATTTTTTCTACTTTCATAAAATAAAAAATTAATATACAAGAGACTGATTAAATAAATGATTAAACTAATATTTTACTATCAAGTGAGACAAGAGATAATTATCTTCTTCTTTATTTCTTCGAGAATGGAAGAAAACCACCGAGAGATGAGAGCAATAGATCTTTTACTCTTCAGAAACAAAAGAAGATAGGTGAGAACAATTTGTGAGAAACTCAAAACATATAATGGAACTACAATTAAAATTTGGTTATAAAAAAACACACAGTATAATATTTTTTCTTCTATGTTCATAAAATAAAAAATTAATATAAAGCAGACTCATTAAATAAATTATTAAACTAATATTTCATTATCAATTGAGACCAAAGAATTACCTTCTTTTTTTCTCCCTCGATTATGGAAGAGAACAAAGGAGAAATAAGAGCAAAAATGATAGATCTTTTTCTCTTCAAAAACAAAAGAAAACAGCTGAGAATGAGATATGAGAACAATTTGTGAGAAACTCAAGACTAGAGATGGTAAATAAACCCGTGCCCGTGGGTATCACCCGAACCAGTCCCCGTTTTGACGGGGAATCCCCGCTTTGACTGGGTATGGGTATGGGTATGGGTAATACCCGAAATTTTCAACTAGGGATGGGGATGGGGATGGGGATGGGGATATATATATATACCCGCCCAAATACCCGTCCCCGCTTAAATTACTAAACTATTTATAATTTATTAAATAATCTAAAAAATATATATAAATAAATAATATATTTACACATAAAA
>Ga0214544_1001326_pt1 | contig 50796 bp, 11 predicted proteins | sample CNSS3metaG_FD_160074 | JGI IMG/M metagenome (GOLD analysis project Ga0214544, IMG submission 160074) | Root nodule microbial communities from cowpea collected in UCLA plant growth center, Los Angeles, California, USA - CNSS3 | ecosystem: Host-associated > Plants > Roots > Nodule | place: USA...
TATAAAGCAAAATAAAAATATTAAAAGTAATAACATAAATTAAAAACAAGCTATAAAGAAAGAAATAAACAAAGTTATAATATCTATAAAGTGGTCAATTTGACAAGTGACCTAGATATTAACCTTAACTCATTCCTAAAATAAGTCTCCTTTTGTTAACTCACCAAATGAGTGGGTTGAAAAATCATAGCCCTCGGATAAGCTGGGTTTGACCCATTACAACATTAAAATAAGATTTCAATTAACTCCTAAATATTTTTGTTCATAATTAGATGAATCGATAACATATTTTAAATTGCATATTGTTTTCAATATATTTTATATTAATAGTAAATGTGTTTGTCAGCAAGTCTTCAAGAAATTTTTAAAGTTCGGTTTTTACAACCAATTCACCTCACTCTTGATTGTGAATGAGCCATTATCATTTTTAGCAAAATGCAAATCATTTAAACCCTTTTTTATGTTATTTTCATAAGCTTTTTTTACCAAATGTACTTACCAATTGCTTAAAATAGTTAACCACATTTTTAATCGAAACAACCATTGATTTTTTTTCTCTTCAAATTCTTCTTTGAGATTGTGTACTAGTAGAACTTGAAGATTATCTTTTTCTTTTTCAACTATAGTTTGGTTTCTATAAATCTATAGTAGTATTAAAACCATCTAATCCCATAAGATCTATTGACTTAAAGAGACTTGAAGATTTTATGAACCCTTGAAGCTTGAAGATATGTATATATGTCCTTGCTTAACGTAGAATTAGTTTGTTCCTAGGAGTCTTTTAGGGTCTGTTCGCTTGTGCAAATTTAGGATGCAGTTGAATTTAAGAGAGCTGATTTACTAAGATGATGGTTGTTCGTTTGCAAAGATTTGTGAGTGAGTGAGAGAGATAATTTGCGGGATTATGATCTCACCAAATTGAGCAGATTTGCAACGATTACCGTAATATCCTATCTCCATACCATGTTCTCAATATATATAATATTAAATAATAATAATAATAATAATAATAATAATAATAATAATATATCAATTCTTAATATAAAAATAACTTAGTAATTTTATATTTTAATTTATTAAAATTATTTTTTTATCTATTATATCAATTAAATTCTTTTCAAACTCTCACAAATTTTATCTCTAAATCCATTTACTTTCATCTCCAAATCCCTTCAAAGAAACACAAAAAATCATCCACTCAAATCTACTCATATCCATCTAAATGCATCCTCTCACTCTCCCTCAAATTCATCTTTTAAAGTAAACAGAGTCTTAGTCTATTAAAGAGAGTGTTTGATAGATTGTATGGCATTGACATAGAGATATGTAATCAACATATCAAATCGGATCAAATAACAATTAATTAGTTGATTTCACTTAGTTAAATGGCAACGATTCATTTTGACACCTTTAATTTGGATCGAGTAAATCTTTGTGACATATATAACACTTTTGAGTTTTTTTTTATTAATAAATATTAGTTGTTATAATTTTTGTTAACAGAAGAGTTGAACCCACAATGTCTCTCACCCTTCCTTTTAAACCCTTCAAACCAACATTATATCTTCTAAATGTTAATAGGAGAAGTTGAACTCATAACTTGTCTCATTCTTCTTTTCAATTTTTATCACTAGGTCAACCTTATACTCCAACAAAATTTTGAGTAACCTTTTATTTTAACTTTTAAGAAAAAAAATTACTTTAAAAATTGGTTAATGTGTTTTCTCTTGGACTTTATAAACCATTTTTGAGCATTTTAGTCTTATGACCTTTTTCTTACGTTAGTTTCTGTCATATGAACTGCTTTTCAACATGCTCCATATATCTTGGGACCCAACCCATAAATTGGGTCAAATTAATGGACTAATTTTCATTTATGAAAGCAGGTGTGACAAAAGTTCACATTATATATTTTACACCAATTATTATATAGCCTTTTTATTCATAGACGTGTCAACTATTACTGTTTCTAACGGATAATGACTTTCTAATGGATTACGACTTGGCGGCTAAAATTTACCAAATGGCATGTTGTTATTTTATTTTTAATATTTAAATCATCACAAATGCACAAAAGTTTTATATTCTTTTGTTCCATAATGTTTACATTATTTTATATATAGTTTGTCATTGATTTCCTTCATCCATTTATATTTTTTTAAAAATATATCAGCATCCTTTATTTTCCTTTCCGACCACATGTTCTACAGATAAGAGAGCGTGTACAGTTTCTTTTCCAAAAATAGTCTTCCTGTCACACAGGAATACATCTTCCTAAATACATGTCCAATAAAAAACTGAACAGTACGGTTTGTTGTGCAAGCGAACATTCTGCGACTTCTTTACATATAAACCGCAGCATCATTCACATTCTCATAAATCATCAAGAACTTGGTCTCTGAAGCAGTTCGATCATGGGTTTCTCAATCTCACTCTTTCTCCTTCTCTTGCCTCTTTCGTTCCAATTTTCATCTTCCCTATTCTCGTTGAACAAGGGGTCCTCTCTATCTGTGGAGAAACATGCACAAGACATTATTCTCTCACCTAATCAAATGTTCTGTGCTGGTTTCTTTCAAGTTGGCGAAAATGCCTTCTCCTTCGCCATATGGTTCAACGAACCTGACACTCACAACCCCACCACTGTGGTTTGGATGGCAATCCGTGATCAACCCGTAAATGGGAAGCTCTCAAAGCTTTCTCTTTTGAAAAGTGGTAACATCGTCTTGGTTGATGCTGGCCAAATCACCACTTGGTCATCAAACACAGCTTCACATGCCCCAGTAAAGTTGCATCTCCAAGATGATGGTAATCTTGTGCTAGATGATCCCCAAGGAACCATTTTGTGGCAAAGTTTTGATTTTCCAACGGATACTCTGCTTCCTGGTCAACCTCTTACCAGATTCACGCAACTTGTGTCTTCAAGAAGCTTCACAAATCATTCCTCTGGCTTCTATAAGCTGCTATTTGACGATAATAATGTTCTTAGTCTCATTTATGATGGCCCTGATGTTTCAAGCACATACTGGCCTCCACCTTGGCTACTCAGCTGGCAAGCTGGAAGATTTAACTACAATAGCAGCAGAGTTGCAGTGTTCAATTCTCTTGGCAGTTTCATTTCATCAGATAATTATGCTTTTTCCACGTATGATCACGGCACGGTTATGTCCAGAAGATTAACACTGGACTCTGATGGTGACGTCCGTATGTACACTCGAAATGAGGTTTCAAGGAAATGGTACGTTTCCTGGCAATTCATATTTGATACTTGCAGCATTCATGGGATTTGTGGAGTTAACAGCACTTGCAGCTTTGATCCTAGAAGGGGAAGGAGATGCTCGTGTTTACCGGGGTACAGAATGAAGAACCGTAATAATTGGTCCTACGGGTGTGAACCCTTGTTTGATCTTACTTGCGGTGGAACTGAGTCTACCTTCTTAGAGATACAGGGCATTGAGTTATATGGCTATGATCATAATTTTAGCGAAAACAGTACGTACATGAACTGTTTGAATTTATGCTTGCAAGATTGTAACTGCAAAGGGTTTCAGTATAGATATGCTGAGGGGCAAGGATTTAGCTGCTACACAAAGTTACAGTTGCGGAATGGAAGGAGTTCACCAGGATTTAATGGAACGATTTCACTGAGACTGCCAAAAGGAAATAACTTCTCCAAGGTGGAATCTGTGAGAGCAGATGATCATGTTTGTTTGGTGCATCTTCAAAAGGGCTATGTTACAAAGCCAGAAAATCGTTATTTGAGATTCTTTTTGTGGTTTGCTACCGCAGTTGGAGCTTTAGAATTGATTTGCCTTTCCATGGTTTGGGGTTTCTTGATTAGGACGCGACAAAAGTCTAGTGCAGATCAAAAAGGGTACCATGTTGCTGCAGTGGGAATCAGAAAATATAGTTATTCAGAGTTGAAGAAGGCGACAAAGGGGTTCAGTGAAGAGATTGGAAGGGGTGGAGGAGGGGTTGTGTACAAAGGTATTTTATCAGATGGAAGACATGCAGCAATCAAGAGACTGAATGAAGCTAAACAAGGAGAAGGAGAATTCCTTGCTGAAGTGAGCATCATTGGAAGGCTTAACCACATGAACTTGATCGAAATGTGGGGATATTGTGCTGAGGGAAAGCATAGATTGTTGGTGTATGAGTATATGGAGAATGGTTCTTTGGCAGAGAATCTCTCATCCAACACTCTTGATTGGAGTAAGAGATACAACATTGCCCTTGGAACAGCAAGAGTTCTAGCATATCTGCATGAAGAATGTTTGGAGTGGATTTTGCACTGTGATATAAAGCCACAGAACATACTTCTTGATGCTAATTATCAACCCAAGGTAGCAGATTTTGGCCTGTCGAAGCTACTGAACAGGAACAACCTGAACAACAGTTCAAGATTTTCAATGATAAGAGGAACAAGAGGGTACATGGCACCTGAGTGGGTTTACAATTTAGCAATCACTTCCAAAGTGGATGTTTACAGCTACGGAATTGTTCTTCTGGAGATGGTAACTGGAAAAAGTCCAACAATTGGTGTTCAAAGCATTGATGGAGAAGAATCATATAATGGAAGGTTGGTAACATGGGTGAAAGAGAAAAAGACTGGTACCTACTCCTCTTGGCTGGAACAAATCATTGATCCTGCAATTGAAACAAACTACAATAAATTTAAGATGGATCTTTTGGTTAGAGTGGCTTTGGCTTGTGTTGAGGAAAGTAAAGATTTGAGACCCACCATGAGTCAAGTTGTCGAAATGCTTCAAACCCATGAAAGTAATCCTAAGTCATAATAATGGTGTGCACCACGTTAATTCTTCAACATTACATATACATCTTCATTTTATCTTCATTTGTAATATACTTGTTTTTTTTGGGTTAAATATGTTTTTGTCCCTCAAATTTTAGTGAATTTTAGAATTAGTCCATCTTCGAAACTTTATACTAATTTAGTCCTTCACTTTTGAAAATGTGTGAATTTAATCCTTCTTACTAACTTGGTATAAAGTTTCAAAGAGGACTAATTCCAAATTTCACTGAAACTTGAGGACCAAAAATATATTTAACTTTTTTATTTTTCTATTTTTCTCTTCTTGTCACATTATATAACGTATAAATCTATCATTTTAAATCTTTTTCTCAATATATATTAAGTGTTAATGAAACAAGGTGTACATGAATTGTTTTTTTTTAATATGTATTGATATTTCAACCATTGTTACTGGTATGATGATTGATGCCTTGGAGTTATGCATACAAATGTTTTGTGCATGTACAACAGAACCTTCAAAGCAGAAAGTCTTATTTGTACACAATTATGCTTCCTAACCACTTCAAGAGAATCAGGTCAAAGAACACAACTTGTTAATTAAATCATGCAATTGTTAACATCCATGTACATCACATTTGTCCGTAAACACATAATTATTGGGTGGTGTCACCAGAAAAAGAAAATAAACACAAAATAACAATATTTAAATTACAATTAATATAAAGTTTTAATATATATATATATATATATATATATATATATATATATATATATATATATATATATATATATATATATATATATCGTTAAAGTGTACTGTTATATGGGTATCTTGTCGATGAAACTATTATTTTCCTAATTATTATATTACGTCAATGCATACAATCCAAGATTATACACGAAATTCAATGAGATATTTGGGCACAAAAGAGTGGTTTTGAAAAAAAGAAAATCTTTAGAACACACAGGAACTTACTCTTGTTAAAAAACGATATTTAGCTTTCTAACTATTGTTGATTCTAATGAGATGAAAGAGATGGAATTTAGAGGAATAAGTCGGAGAAAACTGGAAAGAGAAAAAAAAAATACACATAGAGAATGAAAGTGGTGGGAGGGATTTTTCGCTTGTTTAACTATTAATTTTTCTTAATAAGTTAATCATTACTGGAGTTTTTTTTTATTACTTATTCCCTAATTATAAGACATTTCTAGGATTTTTTAAAATTGTTTGATATTAAGTTTTTAAAATATTTTTACATTAATTAGAATTATTGGTGTAGAAATAATTTTTAATAATATACAAAGAAGACTTTTTCTTTTGTATTCACATTTTATTTTTTTAATTTTACCTTTAATTATTATTTTAAAAATTAATTATTTAATAAATAATTTACTTTAATCGTTATTTTAAAAAACACTTTTTTGTATTTAACCGTTATTTTATAAAAAGATTTTGTTCTTTTGTATATATATTTTATTTTTTTAATTTTACTTATTATTTTAAAAATTAATTATTTAATAAATAGTTTATCTTTAATCATTATTTTAAAATAATTATTAATTTTAACTTAAATATTTATAAAAATTTAAAAATACGAACAGGTAACACCTTTGTTTTCGATGGTAAATAGTAAAATTAATGTCATAAAAAATTTCTCTTTCGAATAGGAATACCTTGTAATGCTAAAACTTCTCTTATACATTAAATATAACAAAACAGTTGTGAAACAGTATTCTAAACTAATCAATTTACTCTCACAAATTAAATCAATTATTTTTAAAAGATATATATAAATTAATTGACGAGTACGAGGAGGAGTAGTTATTAACTAGAACCATTAATTGCATTTAGTCGTATGTAGATTAATTCTTTTTGTTCACTATAGAAGTTTATTCCTTTTATTTACAACTTTTTGAAAATTTTAAGACATTTTTTTTTTCTAGTTAAATCCTTCATTTAATTAATACAAGAGAGAAAAACTAGTTATGATTAATAGTACAAATCATGTAATAATACATCGATGTACATCGAAATACAAAAAACTGAAAATGATATAAGACAATGTGAACCAGGTATCGTTTTCTTTTTCCTTCCTTTCTCATAACTCTCTATTCCATAGTTTTTATGTTTACTAAATGCTTTGTCTTTTATTTTTAAAAGATTTAATGGATAAGAAGATGACTAAATAAAGATATTTTGTAATTGATTATTTGATTTAGATTTTTTTTTTAAATTCTTTCTATCCTTCATTTTTTGTCTATCTATGAATATTTCAAGGTTTCAATTATTCTGTTAACTAAGAAATGTTATTATTTTATTGTTTTTTCTTGTAATGATTGTTTTAGTTGATTTGGAGGTATAGTTAGACTTTTGAGAGTTTGGTGTGATTTTATGCCTTTTTTTATTGTTTTAAATTATAAATGACGCTGATTATAATTATTAAAGAATTGTTAAAGGAATTATTGAATTTGTCTCATGTTGGATTGTTTTTTATTAGGAAAAGTTTTATAAAAAAATATTATTAATAGAAAATTTTATGATGATAAAAGTAGAATCTAGTTACATAAAAGGAGATTTCAAAATATGATTTATATGTATGTTTTAATTGAGATTATTTTCTTCTCTAGTTTTGATATGATTAAGTGTAGTAAATAACAACATATATTTTTGTGGTGTTTTTAACTTTGTTTTATCATTGTATTTGAATGTTGTAACCCTTGGGTTAGATGACAAGTAAATAAAGCTAGTTGTGAACTCCAACAATTTAATTGTTCCATGCTATTTTTTTTGTGCATATTAAATTGTATCTCTAGTTGAGTTTGAGAGTGTCCAACCTTTGAGAAATTGTTTGAAATAATATTGTGATGCTAATTATGATGCTTGTTGTATGTTCTCATTGATTGAAAATTTTGGAATTGTTTAATTTACAAAATCATTAATTTGTCTTCAGAATATTGTGAAGTTGCTTATTTTATTTTATTTTGGTTCTACATTATTCTCACCTAGCTAATGAAAATTCACCTAATGAAACTCAATTCCAGAGCAATTAACTTATTTAAATTCGGCAAGGGAATTTTACTTCATCCAACGAATTTGCTATACTTTAAAATGATATTTTTGGGTTAAATGATTTTGTTCCTGCGGAAATAATAACAGAATATAATACAAACACATTTTATCTCAATCACTGATTTTCGGACTGGTTTTTCCTTGACTTGTATGCGTCTTCTCCTAATGTTGACAGCCTCGACCCTTGAGGGGTTACTTGTGGAAAGGGCTCAAGTCAGCAAGGGCTCTCAAGAGTCAAATCTCATATTAATTAGTGAATTAATGAGAGTATACTCCTTAATTGTTGGATTCCACGTGTATTTATAGAGTCATTAATTGTGTCTGCCTTTCCTTATGGGCTGGGGCCCCTTTAGTTATGTTGGGTCAATGTTCAGATTCTGGATGCGTCTGGACTAAGCCCAAGTCCTGTGTATCTGTGGGAAGATAATAGGAGTCTCGCTTGTAATTCCCTAAATTTTGGAATTAGCGGCTCTTCACTATACGCTATCCTTTATAGTAGAGGATTTGGGCCGTTATGTGTGTTATTTTATTCGGTGGATCATTCGTGTATTCTTTTTATAATAGGACTATATGTAGACGATTTAGATTGGGTAGTTGTTTAAATTTGCTTAAATATAATACAGAGTTGAAATTATTATAAATGTTTAAGTGGATGAATTGGATATCAGTACTAAGAGGAAATATCACCATTTCAATGAATGCTATATTACATTGTTGAGAAGTTGCGGGAGAGTTTTTGTATCATTAGTACGTTTGGTTATACAATTATTTGTATAATAAACTTAATCTAATATACGGAGTTCAAATCTCTATGTAGATAAAAATATTAGGATGAGTCAAGTTTTGGTTATACTTTCTTTTCAAATGTATTTTAACTTTGTAGGACTGAGAATATCTTTAATTTCCCAACTTCTATTGTCCGTATTTGTTGGTAGTATTTCTTTAGAATAGTTCTGTTTTTAAACCGAGATAGTTTTAAAATGTTATATATGTTGACATACATGTTGTATTTATAATGTTTTTATTGAGCTTTTATCTTGTCAGAGGTTTAATTACTCACTGATATTATAATCTTTCTTATCATATTAATTTGAAATTGAGATCATAATCTTTACTTGGGATCGATCGATATCCAATGCCAACTCAATATCGATCATTCAGTTTTTATAACCCTATGATCTAAATAAAAATATACAATTAATTATGATTTTAGTATCTGAATATCGATGTAAATTAAAATTTATTATTTTTAAAATTTTTATATATTTTAGTCTTCAAATTAAAAAAAAGAAGCTACAGTCTCTTTTATTCAATTATATTAATTTTCTTTTCACTTGTAAACTATATTTTTTAATTGACAAATAACATTATTTACATGTATCTCATATGTCAACAAAATTTAACTTAATTAAATTTAAAATATTATATTGACTGATTTTTTAAATTTAAGATAAAATATATTAAATTTTGAACAAAATACAAATTTTAGTTTCATGTGAAAATTTAAAAATTAGTATATATATAAAATTGAATATAAAACATTAACTCTGACACATGGTACGCAATTGGGTTAACACATGGACATCTTTTCAAAAATAAAAAAAATAAAATAAAAAAATCATAAAGTGACACATAACAGTCACGGTTCATTACTGATAATCATTTAAATAGAGTTGGAAAAATAACCAAATTTAAATAGAGTTGGAAAAAAAAACCAAATTAAACAAAATTGTCAAAAATTAGGACCTGATTGAAAAAAAAAACAATATTAGAACTAAACTGACGAAACTGAACAAAGATAGGGACCAAATGTGTAATTTAACCAAATATAAATGTGGAAAAAAAAACACAAATAAAACTATAATTCTTTGTAGACCAATACCTATATATTTCATATAGTACATATATGGTAGTCACAATATAAATTTATATATATATATATATATATATATATGTACGAATTAATTATTAGATAAATTTATGCGTTCTTAAAAACTCATTAAGTATATCCCACTAGAGAATAATAATGTATTAAAGTAAATTCATTAATTATAATCTTCATATCTATCTATGCACATTGTGTTGTGTAAAATATATTCTCTTAACTCCTTACAAATAATAGTTCACATATCATCCCATATATTACAAATTCGTGCAACCCTTTTCAACAATCTCAACAACCATTTTCATATAACATACATCAGACAAAATCATAAGTCAATTATGTATAGATATTAATGTCCACTTTAAATTTGTAGCGAACATTGACATACAATCTATTAAAAATACGAGAAGAGAAAAAGGAAAATTTATTTTTTATTTTGAGGGAAAATTGTCTTTCTTCAACAAAAATTTTCCCACATGAGTAAATATTTGATTGAATTAAAAGTTAGGTTATCAATGTTATTTTCACTTAAGTGAAAGATCATTTGCATGAGTGAGAAAAATGTCGAAAACAAGGTTTGAATATCTTTTATATTTTGGTTTCAACTAAAACTATCATTTAATAAAAATATCATAAATTCAACTCCATACAATACAACAAATCAATTTTCAAGGTTTTGTTCAAAGTCACTTAAACATGTACAACTTTAAAATAGTTCAAACTAAACAATATAATTTATAATTTATTGAAATATCATTATATATATATTTTTTATATTTATTTATTTATTTATATATATATATATATATAATTAACTTCACTCATTCAAAATCCAGTCTAATAAACTATATAACTTAACAAACATAGTTCCATCACTAAATCAGTTTCTCGTCAATAATATTCAATTCAAACATTCTAAAATCAATTGTATATTAACTACATCTCGAATAACATCTAGTTTCAACATTTAAATAAAATTAATATTTATCCTCAAATTATTTATTGAAATTTTAAAATTGTATTTCTTCGCTATTTCAAAATATATATTAATTTTATCTCTATACTTTATAAAAGAATATAAAGTATCTTGAACAAAATAAAATAATTTAATTACCATTTTATTCCAGTTAATGTGAGACCCTTTTTTCTTCTATTTTACACTATGTCTTAGGGAGGGGTTGGGCCTGGCCTTTTCAAGGGTCCAAGTTCAGTCCACTTTGGAACCCCCAAGACCCCCTCACAATCACTTACTCTTCATTTTGCCACTTTTTACATAGAACAGTTTTTTCCCCTCCCTTGTAGTGTTGCAAGAGCTTTGTTAGGACACCAGCTTTTGCCTCCCTGAGCTAGTGAGTCGTCCCTGTTTGAAGCTGCTTGAGCTCATATTTCCGTGTAAGTAGACCTCAACCTTCCTTTTTCCAATTGTGTTGTGGTGGCCCTGCTTAGGGTTCGTTCTTGTAACTCTGTTTTGATTCAGGTGTCGATATATTTCAGCTCCTTAATTTGTTCCTAGAGTTGTTGTGCTCTTCCTTAAAGTTCAATTTCGTTTAGCTAAGTCTCATTAAGGTAAGGGAAGCTAGAACGTCTTCTTTTTTCTTTGAAATAGTGCATACTTATTTTCGTTCTGAAATGTGCTGAGTATGTTTGATTGATGATTGCATTGAATTGGGATGAATTTCATGTTTGGGTATCTATGGGTTAGAGAATTTGATGTAGTTTGGATTGCAATTGGAATGAGAGATATTGATTGTTATAATTGTTCAGTTTGGTATCATTTATAAACCACTTTGAAATGATTGTTAGAAGATAAAAGTGCAAGATACCAAATTGTGCAGTGGAACAAGTCAAAATTTCACAACCAAGAAGCATATGGTGTGGCGCTATCCATTTTCCTACATTGTACACTTTTCGTAAAATAAGGGTTCCTACTTCGTTAATCGTTGGATTGAGCTGAAATTTTAACAGCTGATCCATAACACCTAGTTCTTAACTTTGATCGGTCGGATCTTGAGTTGGAGCTCTATAGTGAGAGCATTTTTTATCACAAAGTCCCTGTAGTTTGGTTGTTGACAACATTAACCTTCGTAGCTTGTTTGGTGCTTAACTTTCTTTATAGTTATTCAATTAAGTTGGTTCTTGTTGCATTTGGTTCTTGATTCAATCATCTTTAATTTGAATATAAATACAAAATTTTTGGAGCTTTACACAAGTTGCAGTTTTATTTCTAATATCCCAAATCATTTGCATAATATGTTGTTATGTAATGAGTCATGACTTGGTTGGGTTGGACATTGGTATGCATTTATTAAGCATGAGATTGAATGAGATCTTGTTATGTTGTGTATGAAATGGAAAACATGATTATATGGTTGGTGGTGGTTTGGCATGAGAATTGAATGCTTGATATGGCATGTGGATTTTGTTGGTAAAAGAGTTTCAAGGGAAACTCTTAGTGATGGTGGTTAGTGTATACCTTGATATAGAAGATGTCTAGATAAAGGAAGGTATCTTGAACTCTAATAATTATTCATGCTCACATCAAGTAGAATAATTTATGTTGTAAAAGTGGCAGAAGGTCCTAGTCTTGGGACATATTGGGCCCAAGACATTAGAGGATTAACCTTGTGTGTGGTTGGGTGATAACCTCTTGCGTCTAGACTCTACAGAGTTTAGAAACCAGCACAGGTGCATACTTCCTTTAGAATTCTATATCAAAGTATGATCTGGATATTGAGTTAGAGAGTCCTTTAATTGTTTGCTTTCACATGTTTTGGATGCTTATTGCTTTGCTTGTCTATAACTTGTTTTATAATTTGCTTGCTCAATAACATGTTAAATATTTTACTCTAGCTTAGCCTTTCTTTTTGTGTCTGTTCTCTTCTTTGGCTTTTTCCTTTTGCGATGATCACCGATCACCAAATCTTTGGTGTGAGCAGATGTGGAGACTCTTGGTGATCGTGATATTGGCGGGGAGGCTGCGATGTAGTTAGACATCCTAGATCATTTATTGCTCATTGTTGAACATTTTTTTTTGTGTACTGTTATTTTGTAGTTTCTTGCTCTTTGAGCAAATCTCCAGTTTAATCTAATCTGTTTAGATTCTTTTCATGGCATTGTGTGGTGTCTTTGGGCTTCCATTCTAGTATAATTTGGGATAACTGTAAAAGGTTAATTATAATATACTTTATGTTGGTGTTCTATTTTATACTATAAACATGAGGCGTTCTATAAATTAGAATTATTCAGCTAAATTGGTACGTTACAGTTAATATTTTTTGTTAATTCGATATAAAAAATATGTATAATTAAAATTCCATCGTTTAGTTTAGGAAAAAAAAAATCCATCGAATACTCTTTTATTTAACAATGAAAAGTGTTTTTGTTTCAAAACCATTACACTGAAAAAATGTGAAGAATTAAAAAGTACATTCTTTAAGTTACTCTTGGAATAACTTTTATATATATATATATATATATATATATATATATATATATATATATATATATTCAGTGATAAGAATATATACTTTTATATAATTTAAAGTTTATGCTTCTACAAAAATGAAATTTCATTACCGAAGATATCTTATTTTATTTGTAAAGTGTGCAGAGACAAAAAAAAAAGGCAATAAATGAAACCAAACCTGACAAAAAGTTACTTAAAAAGTATTTTTCTGATAAAAAAACAACTATTTTTAAGAGAAAGGATTTTAACGAGCATCTTTAAATATAAATGAAATGGTTGTACTGTTTTAGATGATGTGGCATATTGTTGAATATTGTTTTATATTTTAATTTCTATATATTTTACGTATTTGTAGCAAGCTACTGAAAGTGTTTACGTTTTTACTTTTTAAACTGAAAAGTATTCTTAACTTTTTTATACCGTATTTAATTCTAAAATAAATATTCATTTTCTTTATAACTTTAGTAAACTAATACTTTTATTTAAAGTTATAAATAAATTTTTTCCTTTATATTTTAAATAAATGATAGTATAAAGTACTTGTAACGTGCATATAAATAAAAGAAAAAAAAAGAAATAAATGAGAGAAAGCCAAACCTCCTACCTGAACACTACTAAAAACCTTATATTTCTTACAAATTTTGTTTTGAAATTTTTTTAGAAAATATTTATAAATTTTGTTATGAAAAAAAATTTGCAAGAAATTGCTGTTAACTTTTTTACAAAATATTTTGTATAAAAGCTTTTCACAACAAATTTGTAGGAAATATTTATGAATTTTATAATTTTATAGGAAATAATTACCTATAACATTTAAGATTCTAAGAAAAAATGCAGAAAAAAATCTTTGTTGCAAATTTTTTTAATAGATTTGCAAGAAAAATCCTATGTAGTATGAGAATCTTTAATAGTATAAGTTTCTCTTTTTTTTTTCTTTCATTCACCATCAATTTATGTTTCTTTTTTTTCAATTTCTTTCTCATTTCTTATCGTTTACAAAATCTAGATGAACCATGGTGAAACATTTTGGATATCTCCGATTTCAAAGCAGAATAATTTTCTATTTACATTATAAGATTATTTCTAATTTTTGTGTTGTTTTAGTCATTTATCTAGTTAGATCAACCGAGAGAAGTGATAATCTCAAATTAATTGATCATATATTGAATTTCTATCTTGTTTGGATAACCTATTCTAGGTTCCTAGTGAGAGACAATGCTTTTTGAGTTGAGGAAGTTTCACTATGAAGAAAAACTATTTTTATGTAAGAGAAACTATTGTTATTTTATATATGTTAATGCTTTGATTTAAAAAAAAAATGAAGTTTTGTAAAGCAGTGATATGTTGGTATGAATGAATTGCCTCTAAGCTTAGTTGAAAATATATTGTAATTTTGTAGGTATGTTCAATTATTTGTGTATTGGTGGGATTAAAATAGTGGTGATTGTATTTTGATTAAGATAATTTGCTATGCGTAAGATTGATGTGTATGATGAGTGGATATATGTTGGTTCGTTTGTGAAATAATGCAATTGTGCATGATTTGATTGTGAAATTTGTGGTTGTTGGAGTTAATGATTCTAAGTAACTAATGGTAGCATTTGTGACGATGATGATGGAATTGGAAAATTTCAGTATAAGGCTATTTTGATTTGGTTTTAAAATTTGATAATGAACTCCTTATATTTTAAGTTGGCTAAAATAATTCATTCATCTGAGCTGAGATATCAATTTTGTACATTAGCGGCTTAGGTGTTAGGTGTTTAACCCTTGGCATTGGACACCAATTGCCAGATACTGTGTGTCGGGTGCTAGTGATTACAAATATTTAATATAATTTAAAAAAATATATTCTATAGTTAGTAATGTTTTTATGCACATTTAAGTTTATGGGTAGATGCTATTTATGAGTTCACGATTTTAATGTTGACCATATTTATTACAATTTATAATTTATTCTTATTTTATTCTTTATTACTTATTTGGATGGGGAAAGACTGAACAAAACAACAACTCGATCATAAAATTGTTTTCGGTCTTTTGTTCTATATTGTGTTTTAAAATATTGATGTTCATAAGATTTATATATCGTTCGGTGTATTAGATTTATCTAATTGTTATCTTTTGGGAGAGAAGCGCATAATATTTGTCTTACCTTATACAATGAGAGTGCTTGCTCTTTTTTCTTTTTTTTTACGAACAATGTCTTGCATGCCCAAAATCCAAACTCTTTTTAATCCTTTCCTTTATTTATAATTTTATACTATATTCTTTTTTTTACTTCAAGAATTGTTTGGTTTTATCAATCTTGATCTTTGCTTTATTATTATTATTATTATTTATTATTTATTATTTTTTTGACATTTTTAGAGAGAAAACCAATTATTTTACTTATTAATCTTGTTATTCAAAAGTCAAAGATAATAATATATAATATGTTTGTCATGGACATGATTAAGTCACTCTCAAGTAGGTCTTAAAAAAATATGATGTGTAAATTTTTTTCTACTGATAACATCAAATGAAATTGTGTACAAATAGAATTGTGGCTCATTGAATATTTGATATGTGATTTCTAAACAAATGGTTTTTTCTACTATATTAAGTGATGGTTTAATTTCTTCTATTTCTAAACATGATGGTTTTTTATGAAGATAAGTTATCTCATACTTTAAGTTTTTCTTGATAACATTTATAAAATAAATTTTCATATTAAAACTCCTGTTATGAGAAATACTTGAACTAAAATATGTATTTGAAGAAAAAGGTTTGTCTCGATATTTTTATTAAAAAAATAATATAATTTCAAATGACTAATAATAAATCTAATTTTGATCAGATACAAGAGTTTGAAGATTTTGTTTATTACATGAAATTTAAAGAAATTGTTTTACTTGACACCATGTGAGTTTTATGATTTAAAATTGTTTCTTTCATGGTCCGATCGTATAAAAACATAAGCCTAAAATTTCTCTTTTTGATGTTTTAATTGTGTGCCTTTTGTATTGAGAAAATGCATATTTTTTTAAAAATCTTGTTCATAATACTCGATCTAATTCTAAACCGGAGCTAATACTGTTACAATGATATGTTTTATTTTATTTTATTTTTTTAATTATGTGGGAGACTGTTAAAAGTATTTAATATAAATTAAAAATAAATAAATAAATAAATAAATTGTCTTAATGTTACTAATGTTTTTATGGACTCTTAATTTTATGTAAATGGTTAACAATTTTAACTTTACTATTTTATTTAATCAAATTTATTACAATTTAGTCCTATTTTACTCTCTTGTACCTATGAAAACTACCTATTAGAACGAAGGAAAGACACAACAAAACAAGAGCTCATAAAATATATTTTTTTTTGTTCCATATATATATATTTTAAAACATTGATATTCATAAGGTTCAGAAATCTTTCGATGCACTCGATTGATTTGACGAGTTGTTTTATCTTAAGAGAGAAACGCATAATATTTTGTCTTGTCCTGTGCTCTCGGGATGTTTTCTCTCTAAGGATACTACTATTCATGCCTAATTCAAACTCTTTTCAATCATTCTTTTATTTATAATTTTATCCTATATTCTTTTTTTTTTCTATAAGAATTGTTTGGCTTTATCATCTTCATCTCTAACTATTTTACTATTATTATTATTATTATTATTTATTTGTTATCATTTTTTCTAGCACCAACTTCCTGGCACTAGTTGCTAGTTCTTGGTTTTGAATGCTAATTTGGAAATACAACTCTTATGTTTGGATAAAAATGTGTTTCACATGTTATTTTTTTTGAAGTAGTGAGAAATGTGGTATGTGGATTGTGTGGTGGTTCGATGAGAAATTTCAATTATAAGGGAAAATGGGTTTGTTATGCAATTTAACCACGAATAAAGGTGAGTTGATCCAAGGTTGATTATAAGATAAAATATTGGTTTGAATTGTTGTATCTTATGGATGGATGTGTGGTATGAATAGGAAGGGATAAATGAGATTGTTGATAGTTGAATAGTGATTAGCTATAACTTAAGGTATATAATTTGTGTACAGTGTAAATCCTCCTAATTTATGGAATTATAAATATAAGTTTTAAATTATAATTTCTTATGAAAGACTATAAATATATATTATATACTTATATATCTAATTGTGTTTAATATAGGGATGGCAAAAATACACGTGCCCGCGGATATCCGCGGATAAAATCCGCGATGGATAGTTAATACTCGCAGGTATTTATTATCCGCGGATAGCGGATAGCGGGTATTTTAATACCCGCTTATAAACGGGTCAGGTACGGGTATCATACTATCCGTACCCGTGGGTACCCGTTACCCGCAAAAAAATTAAAATTAAAATTAAAATTTAATTTATATTTTATTAAGTTAAATTTAATTAAAATTAAAATTTGCAGTATATTTTATTATGTCAAATTTAATTATAATTAAAATTTAATTTAATTTAATTTAATTTTATAATTTTATATTAAAAAATTTATAAAATATAAAATTTTTAAATATTTGCGGGTTTCGGGTATCCAGGGTACCCACAGGTTTTAAAAATATCAACGGGTATTTTTTAAGCGGATACCTGACGAGTAAACGAACGGATAGCGGACAGATATTTTTTTGGCGGGTCGGGTTGCCGATAGGCACTATCCATGCCCGACCCGTCCCGTTGCCATGCCTAATTTAATAGTTAATTCGTAATACATTGAATAGTAGAATAACCTTACTTAATTGGGTGCTACACTGTTACAGTCTTATTTTATTTTAAAATATCATATTAACTAAAACTTAAGTAAAAATTTAGAAAAATTAAATATTTTTTATAAAAAGTTTGAATGACTTAACTATTATATAATAAAAAAATTATTGTCCCTGAATTATTTTGTCTTGTAACAATATAGAAAGCGGTATATTTTAGGAAATATTATTTTAATATAAAATACATAGATAACTATAAAATATATTATTATATGTACATATAATTTTTAAAAACTATAAATATAATTAAAATAGAGTATTACCTTATTAATAAAATAAAGATAAATGAACGTTTATTTCAAAATTTAAATATTATTCCAGTACACCTAATAGTTTTGTATTGTTTAGGAATTAATGTTAAAAGTATTTTAAGTATCTTTTTCTCCTTTAATCCTTTAAAATATTTTTTAAAAATAAAATTCTGATAGAATTTCAGACTCTAAAATTGACGATATTTATAAAAATAATGAGAATAAAAGTAAAAGTATGATTTCATTCTTAGTAATCCTCCATTGAAATTTTCCCATTCTATTAATCTTTATAAAGTACCTTCCTCTAAAATTCTTCTGCTTAATTAGCATTTCCGTAGACATCGGGAGTAAATTTTTTGAAATATGTTTCTATACCCTCAGTCTGCGCAGTGCCTGTTTCCTACATTGACTAGAAGCTTCCAACATTGGCTCATTTTTTTCTCAAAGGACCAATTGTCTTGGTTTCTTCTACTGCAACCAATCATGTAAAACATATGTTATAAGATTCTTGTAGCTTTTCTTTTCTAATAAGTGGTAGGTCTTTGATCAATATTTTAAGGGTGTCAAAATTTTGGTTGAATTATTCTTTTAGTCCAATTTTTTATCTAAAAAGGTCAAGTTGGTCATCTAGGTTTTTTTAGTCTCAATTTGATCTCAATTTTTAAAAATGGATGCAATTTAGTCATTTTCGTTAAATTTCTTGAAGTGTGGAGGTAAGATTTTTCATCAAAACTAATACCAGAATTATGTCAATTATACAAATCAAGCAAACCATCCTTATTCACAACTTCAATTTTAATGGAAAAACATTGATTTGATTCAAGAAATTTAACAAAAAAAATGACCAAATTGCATAATTTTTTAAAAAATTGAGAAAATCAACCTGATATTTTTAAACGAAAATATGAATTAAAAGAGTAATTCCAAATTTTGTATATAAACCAGTAAAAACATAATATTTTATTTATGATAATAAAAAAATTATAATTATTGTTATTATTATAATTATAAAATTAAAAATAAATATTTTTTATAGTTTTATAATAATTAATTTTCATTTATAATGATTAAGTTTTAAAAAATAATTAAATTAAAAAATGATTAAATTAAATAAATAATCACTTAAAAGATAATATTAATAAAATAATTATTTTATATAAAAATATTTAATAGGTAAAATTGAAAAATAAATGTTGACAAAAAAATATCTGTATATGTAATTATAGATGTATAAAACTATTTTAGAATATCAAATATTAAATATATTAAAAATATTAAATTTTTAAAAAACATATTTAAAATTATATAAATATAAAACAAAAATTGTGGGTCATGGCCCCTTTCCCTTTATCACTATTATGGTCCGCCGCTAATGTAGATATTCTAAAATTCTAAGTTGGGAAGAGTTCATTTGGCAAAAATAAAAAATGTTCAATGAATGAAGATACTAAATTAAGTATAAGGACAGATAATTCTGATGTGAGGTGAGAACCCAACAAATAATATATATATATATATATTATATATATATATATATATATATATATATATATATATATTAAAACTAATAACTAAGGGAATATGTTAGTCTTTTTCTTTTTTAAAAGGAAATTGAATTGGGGACATAGTGATCTATCCATCCTTCAGAGCACAGAACACACGTTCTTCATCTCCACTCCATCCCCTTCGTATCTCTTATCTTCTCTTCTTCTAAAAATTTTAAAAAAATTTCAATTTTTTTCCGTCATCCTTAAAGATCGGAGACAATAGAAGCAATCTTGATGAAAAGTCATTTAATTTACTCCGAACGATTAAGGTGAGTGAAATCTGTCTTTGGAGTTGTTTTTAGCTGTATGAACATTCCAAGGTTGTATGTGATTTCTTCCTTGTAATCTAGATAAAATTTCATTTAGTGTTGGACATAGAATTATAAAATTTATTATTTTAGGTTTTAATTGTGTGTATAGGACAAATTTTGGGAGAAATTGGCAGTGCACAACACAAAAATTCAGTGAATACCTTCATTTAGGTAAGGGAGCTAAATTCCTTTCAAAATTTAAAATCATATTGTTGAATTTAAATATTGGGGTATGAATAGTGTAGCTGCATGCCGACTTAAATATGAGAAAGATAATAAATTATTCCGAGAAGTATTATGTTTTAAAATGTGAAGTTGATTGAGACTTTTAATTTTATGAAATTGTGATTTTTTTAGTATCAGAGTGGTTTAGAAAATTTTCAGTTAAAATATATGATTTGAAACATGTTGGATTAATGAGTTATTTGGGAACTGAAGTGTTAATTCTTTATGCCCTTAAGAATAGATAAGGGATAGTCAAATTTGATGTCATAATAATGAATGTGGCATATTGGGTTGCTTATTAGAATGTTGTATATTTGTAAATGTTGTAAATTGAAGATAAGAATAATATAAATATGAAGTGTTGAGAAAGCCATGATTTTCAGAGAAACTTATATTTGTGTAGCATTACTCCTGGATAGTAACCTTGTGACCTTTTGTTTATACTAGAGGAGGTGGTTATATCTTGTTAAATGGTTTTCTTTACCTGTCACAAATTATATTTATTATTGTATTGCGTCATGTGTTAAAACTTATTTTTTGTACACTTCAAATCTTTTTACAACCATTTGTATAATTTTTAAAGAACAGGAAAATGAATATTTTATGAATAAAAAGCTAAACTATAAATAGGTATCTATTATAGAGTCATATTACAAACTCAATTACATCTTTTGAACATAGCAATACTTGTGAAAGTCTAGTGTGGTATAGTTGTCACATTAGCCTTTCTAAGGGGATTGCTAATCTAGGTGAGGTCAAGTATATTGAAGGGAACTTGTGATGTGAGACTATGCTGACTCAACTAGTGTCTAACTCACATATAGTAGGACATCTAGGTGGTGTGAGTCGAAGGAGGCTCCACATGACAAATAGTATGATATGAAATAGGATCATACTTAGGGAGCTAGTGGGGTTAACCCTGTCATGGCTTGATTTGAGGCATTGGTTCTGAGTGTTGAAATATCAATGGAAGATTGGGTAGAGTGTTGAAATATCAATGGAGGATTTCGAAGGCATGACAGGTGCAGAGTCTCACGAGTTTATTCAATATACTTGTCTTTCGGAAGCTAGAGTCTAAAAGTTTCCTTGTAGTTTGATGCTTAGACTTTTGTTAACTCACTTTAATTTAAGATTATGGTGAAAATTATGATATTTTTCAATTATAGATTATTTTTGTGATATTTAGCTCACCCTTGCATTTTGTTTCTTTTGTTTCTCTTGTTCTTGCGATGATCCTATATTGTATATATATACGAGAGCAAATTTAGGAGTCGTTGGGAATACTAGCAATGGAGCTAGAGCTATCCACTAAAGAAGTAGTATAGGAATGAGTTAGAGAATATGTGTTTGTCTTATGAAAGATTATATTAAGTTTTAGTTATTATTTTGGAGTACTTATGAGTTATGTTAACCATATTTTGAAATACACTCTTACTGAGTTAAACTAAATTGTAACTCAGTTTAATTATGATTAGTGATGTTATTAATGAGTTATGATCTTATTTATAATTACTAAAAGAATGATTAAGAAAATAGGATTGTTACATTTGACACTTATCACAATGCTTTGTCTAAATCAAAGATCTTTAAAAGAACGTATTGAAGAATACTCAACAGGTTAGCTAGAAGTGGCTACAAGCCAAAAGAATAATTTTGTATCTTGCAACATTAGTTTATTAAGTGAAATTCAATTAGTTGATTGAGAATTGGACGTAATTTGTGATATTATACGACTAGTATAAAATCATCTTAAGTAATTTCTTCCCTTCTTTTTATTGTTATATTGTATGATATAATTGTTGTTTTAACTTACAAAGTAGAAGTTTTCGAACTCAATTTTTGAAATACAATTCAATCCTCCCTTCTTATGTTTCTCCGATTTTCAATAGAAAATGTTACCAAAACTTCATAAATCAATGCAATAAAACTCTAATGCTCTAGACTTAGTGATTTAGAATAAAATATAAAGTAATTTTTCATAATTCCTTTCACCCAAGAGTTTAGAAAACTAATTATGATCGATCTTTCACTCGTATTGTTAAAGCATGTTCAACTTTTGAAGAAAATATCAATCTATGTATCAATTTAAGAGAAGGAAAGATGTAATAATTTTCAAAAGCACTTAAATATTAAAAAATTATATGAAAAAATACCAAGAAAAAGACTTTAAGAAACAAGGATGACAAATTTAAAAAGGGATAAAGAAAAAATAGGTATATCAAAGGAGAAGCAAAATGAAAACTAAGGATCGGGACAAAAGAAACCAAAAATCAAGGTAAAGATGAATAGGTATTCCATAATCTTAAGTGAGTTAATTTCTAATCAAAGTGCTATTTAGAAAAAGACCAAACAATTCACCATGACTGAATTAGTTTGCCAAACCAAAGATCAATTCAATCAATATTGTGTTTAGGAATGGTTCATTAAAATCATAGAACTTTTCTTGATCTAGTACTAATGTTTCGTAAAACAAAAATTTCAATTAATTTTGATGTGCTTTCATATTTCAAAGCTTAAACACGGTACAAAAAGATGATCCAAAGTTTGAACACTTAATCCCTATGTTTGGAGTTCAATGATTAATTCTTGTCAAAGAGTGTTTTAAAAACGAAAATAAACCAAAATTAAATCAAGTAATCAAGAATAATCAAGAAGAGTAACTAACATAAATATGACTCTAAAACAAAGCAAGATGACAACAAAGTAGAGAGAAATTATCAATGATTAATGAAAGTCATTATATCAAACATCTAATAGACATCAAATACTAACCCTCATTAACAAGATTAACTAAAAATGGATGAAAGAACCACCAAAGAGACTCGAGACTTGTGACAAAAATTTTCTATGACAAAGAAATTTGAAACAAAAAATAGCAATTGAATTAGTCAAACAACATAAACTGAATGAAAACAGTTCAAAAATTAATTCAAACACCTTTTAATCACAAAAAATAAAATCAATCATCACATATGATTCATATACATAGTGTTTGCATGTTTTGAAGTTAGAAACTATAAAATATGATTTTCAATCAACTATGAACCATTTAAACCCATATTCATTTGGTCAAAACAACATTTGTTCAGTTAGAAACTATTTGTATTAAGTTTAGAAACAAGTAATCCATGCATTAGAAACCAAGAACAAAGTATTCACTCAGTTAGAATTGATTGGAACCCATGGATTCTTATTTAGATTTTTTTAGCTTATGAAGAAGGAAAGAAAGATCAAGAGCAACAAAATACAAAACATGGAAGGTTTTATTCACTCCTCTCGCTAGACAATATGAAAATTTTCATGTATGCTGAGTGTGTTTGTACTCGTTTGATTTCGATTTTGTAGTGTGTATTATTGCTTATGAGGTTTCTGCTGGATAGGGTTTATTGAATATTTCTTTATCGAGTCAAAAGAAAATTAGAGAAGTCTTCTTAAATGGGAAATAAGCAAAGGGAAATAAAGTAGTTTAGTTTGAGAGAGCTTTTGTAAAATCTCTCCTTGAGTGAATGTGTTAAAGAAATCTTGTGCTAATCATTCTCTATTTATCAATTAAAATTATAATATTATTTTATTTAAAATAATAACTCACATTTTATTTTAACTTAATTTATAACACTCGCATTTTATTTTTAAATTAATTTCATCAATTAGAACTTTTTAATTTTAAATAATAAATCAAATCTTATTTTAATTTAATTTAAACTAATCATATTTTATCTTAAATTAATTTTAGCTACAAAATTTTAATCTTATAATTTATCAATTAAAATACTTTTTTATCTATCACACTCATCAAATCAATTACAACCTTTTTTTTTCTCTTCATTTCTCTTCATTTCCTATGGTATTTCTCTTAATTCCAAACAATCACATTTCCCACTTTCTTTCTCTTCAAATTTATCTTTTCTTCACTTCCTTAAATACATTCTCAAATTTAAACAAAGCCTTATTTCCTTACTTAAAAATCATTATTTTTATTCCCACACATCAATATCCTTCTTTTTAAAATATCTACATTATACATACTACCAAAAACAAAGGTGTTGTGTTTACATTCTTTAGTTTTCATAGAAGTTTGAGTTAAAATCAATAAAAAATATATAATTAATTTTTAAAATAGTTGTTAAATGTAAAATTAGAAAAATAAAATATGTACACAAAAGAAGTTTATAAAATAATTGTTAAAGTCAAAATAGGTTTTTAGAATAATGGTTAAAGGTAAACTATTTATAAAATAATTAATTTTTAAAATAATAATTAAGGGTAAAACTGGAATAATGAAATGTGGATACAAAAAAGATATCTCTTTATATATTTTTATAGATAAAATAATTAATTTTTAAAATAATAATTAAGGATAAAACTGAAATAACGAAATGTGGACATAAAAGATGGTATCTCTTTATATATTATCATAAAAAATAGAATATATCTCTTTATATATTTTATAGATTAATTTTTAAAATAATAATTAATGATAAAACTGGAATAACGAAATATGGATATAAAAGAGAGTATCTCTTTATATATTATTATAGATAAAATAATTAATTTTTAAAATAATAATTAAGAGTAAAACTGAAATAAAAAATGTGGACACAAAAAATAGTATCTCTTTATATATTTTTATAGAGATCAAGGACAAGTTCAATGAAGAGAGAAACATTTTTTCTCTTCTACTTTTCTCTAAGTTTTTTACTTTAATCAGCCTTAAAAATTGGCTCATTTTCGACCCTTCTTTTTCTATTATTCTATTTCTTTCCTTTAAACTTCTCTCTTTATTCAAACAAAGTTTAAAGTTCTATTCATTACTGAATTAAGCCAAATAATTTGAAAACAAAAGGAAGTAAATTGAAGGAAAAAGTAACAAAAAAAGAAGAAGAAAAAACTCAAGTAACCAAATATAGAATTCATTGTCCTATTTTTTGAGTCAAGAAAACACAATTTTTTCTTCAACAAATAAAATATTAGGTATAAATTATAATAATCACTAGCGCCTCACGGTTATGAAATCGAAATAGTTTAAAACTTAAGCCAATGATCTAAAGTTTAGGCATATTGAACTATACTTGAGGTTAAGATATTTGAATCGTATCCCATCTACTAAAAACAGACATGTCAAACACAAACAAGTTAAATGGATGGAAAAATGGACATTAAGTTAACCTACAATTTTTCATAAACATAAATGTCAGAAATCAAATATATAGGCAATGTTATTGTAACGTTAAAGAGACGCATAAGTTAAAAACATTCTATATATGTTATTTGTAGTGATGATGTAAAGGTATATTTATAAATTTAGAAATAATTTAAATTTTTCATTTATTTTGAGATAATGGGACAGTGGGTCTTATTAAGAAATTAAAATTTAGACGCGTAAGTCATTTGTTTTCATCTTAAACGAGTTTTGAGTCCAATATAGAAACTAAAATATATATATTTTTTTTTTGTACTTATTCTAAAATAGAGACTCATTATCTTAGACGAATTAGATAACATGTCATTCATTATTTCAGACGAATCAGATAACATGCCACTCATTTATCTTAGACGAATCAGATAACATGCTACTCATTATCTCAGATGAATCAGATAACATGTCATTCATTATTTCAGACTAATAAGATAACATGTCACTCATTACTTCAGACGAATCAGATAACATGCCGTATTTAGTAGATTTTATCTCCAATTAAACAATAATCACATGAGAATTAACAAATGAAAGTAAATAAAAAAGAAAAAATTATCAGAAAACTTTTTTTCATCTCTATTCACTTTCTATCATATTTTTCTTGAAATATGTCCCCAAATCACAACAAAAGAAGTAGATAGAAGGAAAAAGCTAAAAAAAAGAAAAGAAGGAAAACTCAATTAATCAATTATGTGTTAAGGTTTAACCATCAACTCTAATATCACTTGTTAGGTTTAGAGAGGATTATGTGTTAGATTTTAACTATGGGTTCATTGACACCACTCTTAATCCAAAACCTTAAAGCAATAGTCTTTATCTTTATATAGTACTCTACTTTTCCATTTTTAGTTCATGTGAGACTTAGACTCACACTTGGATTCTTAATATTATGGACTTCATTGTCCTTCTTTCTGAAGCATGAGAAAAACATTGATTCCAACACAATTTTTCTTCAACAAATAAAAAATTAGGTATAATTCAATGGTTATGAAATCGAAATAGTTTAAAACTTAGGCCAATAATCTAAATTTTAGACATATTGAACTATACTTGAAAGTAAGACAATCGTATACTGAAAACAAACACGTCAAACACAAAAACAACTTAAAAAGATAGCAGAATTGACATTAATGATATTTAACCTGCATTTTATTCATAAACATAAATGTCCGAAATCAAATATATGAATTCAAAAACTATAATATAACTATTGATGTTCCACAACCACCAAATACTGAGTTACATAACATGTAGAAGCCAATAGAAAATGCATTTATCTAAGAACAAATTACAACATACACACAAACCAACAACTATCATTTGAAATAAAGTTTGCATTTTGCAGAGCTTTTCGGGCACATGACCAATTCTTGAATCATCTGAAACTTGTTTTGACGATTTGAGGAATAAATTTTATTGGGTGGTATCTTGTGGATTGTCATGATCTGCAAAGCTGTTGAATTTCGCAATATAAATTTTGTAAATTGCACCTCAGAATTCCTGCCTGTATAATTAAAAATACTAAACCTTTTAAGCTGTGAAGCAATGGATTGAGGAACAACTTGTGGGGAAATCCATCCTGTGCAAGAAAATGGTTCCATGGGCATATGAAGCATAATAGTTTCAAGCTTTGGACAATGGTTGAGCATTTGAATCACCAAGTGCCACTGAATATCCAAGCCAAGGTGGAGCTCCAAATGAAGAAGGTTTTTGAAAATGGGAAAACTCTCTTTCTTGAGCTGCAATAGTTGTAAGCACAAGATATTATAATGTTCACAATACTTTCTAAAAGAACAAGAAGAGTGCTAACACCACACACTTTTTTTAAGACTTAAATTTTGTTAATTTAACATATTACACAAAATACATGTTTTCCAAAGATCTCATTCTCAAACTAACAAGACCCACATGAAAAAAAGTCTTTATAAGTGTCACACAATATATAGGAAATGTTAGTGTAAAGTTAAAGAGATGTAATTAGTCAGAAACTTTCCATATATATATATATATATATATATTATTTGTAGTGATTTAAAGGTATATTTATAAATCTAATAAAAATAATTAAAAATAACCATTTTATTTAGACTTAAAGTGGGTCTTGTTAAAAAAGATAAAAACAAAATTAGAGGTTTCTTCTTTTTTTTTTTACTATAAATGAGTCTAAGTCTAGTACCGAATATTGTGTACCAAAATTAAAATATATTTATTTTCTTAACTTATTCTAAAATTGAAACTAGTTATCTCAGACGAATTAGATGACATGCCGTATTTAGTGGATCTTAGTCCAATCAAAATATAAATATATGAAAATTAACAAATAAAAGTAAATAAAAAAGGAGAAATTATTATATTTTATTAACCATAAAACATCTCTTGTCTAATTGAATTACACAATAGAAATAAAAAAAATAATTTTTTAACAACTATATATTTTTTTCTTACAACATAAAAGTTATATCTTTGAAGTGATTTTTCATTTATCTATATTTCAAAACAATTTAGAAGATATATTTATTTTCTTAACTTATTCTAAAATTGAAACTAGTTATATCAGACGAATAAGATGACATGCCGTATTTAGTGTCCAATCAAACGATAATTATATGAAAATTAACAAATGAAGGTAAATAAAAAGGGAGAAATTATTATATTTTATTAACCATAAAACATCTCTTGTCTAATTGAATTACACAATAAAAGTAAAGAAAATAATTTTTTAACAACTAAATTTTTTTTCTTACAACATGAAAGTTATATTTTTGAAGTAATTTTTCATTTTCCTCATTTTTTTTATATTTCAAAACAATTTAAAAGATGTGACATCATAAGATAAAATTGTTAAAACGTAGTTTTCAAAAATATTATTCGCATAGAAATAATTAAGAATGAATCTAAATCATGCATCATACAATAAAATAGTCTTCATCAAAATTTGCAAAAAAAAATGAACAAATCAAAGGTTTTATTTACTTTCCAATATTCATACCTTGAGGAAGAATCTGAAGTGCTCCACATTAGACACCACCTTTAGAGGAAACTCGAACACATAATCAACTTTAAGGTCTGCCCTAACCAATTTGGGCATGGTTCGAAACTCCACCCCGTCCAATTTGTTATCCAGAAATATATGATACGCTCGAAAATCTTCCAAAACGGGACACCCATGAAGAATCTCTGCAAGATACTTAGACTTGGATACGAAAAGGAAATCCAAATGTAGGGTTTTGAGCACAGGCAAATGAACCTTAACAAAAGCATCTACGGACATTCGATACAACTTGAGAACAACAAGTGTTTTGCAGTTCCATATGATGTTTGGAACCTCAAGCGCACGAGGAATCTCGATGAAGAGTTGCTGAACGCCACGCTGAACGACGGTGCTCACCCAAATCTTGAAGAGAGGGTAAGGGAAGTCGCTACCGTAACCGCACGTGCGAGGGGAAAGGAGGAAGCGTGCGACTGTGATGGGTTGGTGCATGCGGCACTTGAAAAGGGTTCCATAAGCGAAATTGAAGAAGGAGGTGTAGGATCTGCCATTTCTGATAAAAGTTTGGTCGTCGAGGTGAAGAATGGCTGAAAACAGCCACAACGGTTGCCACCTTTTGGAGACAAAACTTGTGGCAAAGGAATCATAAGTTGAGAGAAAAGAAAGAATGTGACACAAGATTTCATCAGGTAATGAACTGATTCTATCTTGGGTATCCATTCCACCATTATTCTCAGAGGAAGACATAGATAATCACAAGAACTTGTTCTTGAAGTATGTTTTTCTTTCTTTTTTTTTTGGTTTACCAACATATATTTATATATGAAGGATTTGAGCATTTCCTAATAATTAAAATGGAGTTTCATTAAAATTAGTCTTAATAATATAAACTTTCATTTAATGAGACAGAATTTAATATTATAAAGTAACTGGTCTCATTAAACTAGTTATAATATAATATTAAATTCTATTAAATGAATTTTAATATTTTTATTCTCTATGTATTAATATATAGGCTTATATAATTGCTGAGTACCTGATATATGACTGCTTTTTGGTTTGATCATCCCAATTTTTTTCTTCAAATTATTGCTTAATTAAGATTTTAAGGATATTGCAAATTTATTATATATTTTAAATTAAAATTTTATCAAAAAAAAATTATTTTATTGAGTGTTTAAAATATTTTTTATTTTTGTTCAAGTATTGTACTTTTTTATTTTTGACATCAAGAGTATGACGTGGTTGCTGTTTTCATCTTTCTATTTTTAACTAATCAATTATTTTGTTTTTCCCTTATCTAACATCTTTTGATACATCGATTAACTCGCTATTTTCTATCTAAAGATTAGTTAACCGACAAAACGACAAAAATGAGATGATAAGAAAGAAAGAAAAAACAAGCTAATCAATCAGTTGAGAATGGAAAGATAGAAGTAACAAACACGTCATTTCATTGATAATAAAAGTAGAAAACAAAATAATATCATTACAGGAAACTTTTAAATATTGACCAATTTTAGTGACCAATAATTACTAGTAACTACAGTGACCAATTTAAATTTAAATACCAATTTACAAAGCTAAAAGTTATTGGTTACTAAAATAGTCATTACTATAAATAAAAAATTATAATTGGTCACTCGATTTGTTTTTAAAATTAACTATAATGGTTGTAACTATCAAAGGAAATTGGTCACTAAAAATTAGCTACCTAGGTTTTGGCTACCAAAATGAATTAGTTTCTAAATTAGTTTCTAGTTAATTAGTGATCAATTATAATTTTTTATTTATAATAGTGACTATTTTAGTAACTAATAATTTTTAATTTTGTAAATTGGTATCTAAATTGTTACTATAGTGACTAAATTATTTTTTTTCTAAAATGGGTTTTTAATTGAGGATTTTCTTGTAGTATATAAACAAAAATAAAAAAGAATATTCAAGTATTCAATAAAAACAAAACTTTAATAAGAATTTAATTGAAAATACTCATATTTATGAAATAATTTAAATTTAATTAAGTAAAATATGTACACCTAATAAATAAACTTTCTTTTTTTTATCACTATTAATTATATTTTGATTCATTCTCTAACCTGAAACATGTGTCATATAACATAGAGAGCTAAGGAAGGATATTTCTTAACACTACAAGAAAATTATCAAATATTGACCAATTGTTATGAACAAAAATATGTTTGGAGACCAATTTAGAAACCAAATTCATAATTAGAGACTAATTTAGAGACCAATTCTTTTGGTAGCCAAATCTAGATGGTTAATGTTAGTGATCAATTTAGAGATCAATTAATAATAGAAACTATTTTAGTTACCAATTTAGAGACCAATAATAATTTTTTAAAAATATTTTAGTTATCAATAAATTTTAGTTTATAATTTGGTATCTAAATTGGTCACTATAGTGACTAATTATTTTTTGTCACTAGAATTGGTAATTAATCAAGAATTTTCTTGTGGTGGTCCCTTTATGTTATATGCATTCGTGAGATAGTCACCATATAATATAAAAATTGGCTACTATGGTTGTTCTTGTTGGTCAAAATATAGTACAAAGATTCCACCAACTTCTCCTATCTTTCGCCTTCACTCTTCAAACTCCTTGTCGAGATGCCTTCAAATCCAGGTTTCGTCCTAAGTTGAATGGGAGTGTGCTTGCAAAAGACACTTTGAACCTTAAGTAAGGAATGTGCATAAACAAAAGCAGTAAACGTTATAATTCCTTGCCTTAATTCCCTATCTGTTGTAATGAGACTGACATGATCTCAGTCATCCTAAGATGAGATGATCAAGAGTAGGCAACTGCCGAGATTATCTCAACTATCACTACAAGAAAATCTTTGATTAGTGACAAAAATAATTAGTTACTATAGTGACCAATTTAGATACCAATTTATAAAGTAAAAGTTATTGGTAACTAAAATAGTTTCAAAAAAATATTATTAGTCTCTAAATTGATAAATAAAATAGTTTCTATTATAAATTGGTCAGTAACATTAGCTACCAAAAGAATTGGTCTCTAAATTAGTCTCTATTTATAAAATTGGTTTCTAAATTGGTCTCTTGAACATGTTTTTGGGTCATAAAATTGGTCACTATTTGATAGTTTTCTTGTAGTATTATATGAGGTAGCATAACTATCTTGGTCATCTTGATTGTTGGCCAAGATGAATCCCAAATATATAAAATACAATGATAAAAAAGAATAAGTTGAAGGAGAAAATGAGACATCTAACATATTTTTGAGAGCATTCTACAAGTGAACATAATATAAGGAAAAAAAAAAGATGAACCAATATTCTTAGGGCTTAACCCAAAAATTTGTAAATTTAAAGTATTCAATTAAAAAAAATATTGTGTAGTCCAAACAAAAATTGATAATATATTCAATTAAAAACTTATTTGAACATATTTGCAAATTTATTCTTTTGCAAATAAATGAATTTTAATACTTTTATTCTTTATTCATTGATATATAGGCTTGTATATTGTTCGGTCCTTGATATATGACTTACATAGGCTTTTCGTTGTGAGCATCCCAATTTTTTTCTCCAAATTGTTGCTTAATTAAGATTTTAAGGATATTGTAAATTTATATATTTTAAATTAAAATTTTATTAAAAAATATTTTATTGAGTGTTGAAAATACTTTTTATTTTTGTTCAATAATTTGTACTTTTTTTTATTGAAATCAAGAGATCACGTGATTGTTGTTTTTCTATCTTTAACTCACCGATCAATTTATTTTTCCCTTGTCTAACGTGTTTCAATACATCGGTTAACTCACTCATTTTCTATAGTTAGTTAACCGACAAGTACAAGAAGATAAAAAAGAAAATAAAAAAACAAGTTAATCAATTAATTGAGAATGAAAAGATAGAAGTATCAAACACGCCATTTCATTGATAATAAAAGTAGAAGATAAAAAACATAAACAAAAGAAAAATATATTTCAAATATTCTATAAAAATAAAACTTTAATAAGCATTCAATTGAGAATACTCAAATTTATGAAATAATTTAAATTTAATTAAGTAAAATTTGTATACTAATAAATAAACTTCCTTTTTGATATCACTGTTAATTCTATTGTTTAATTATTTTTCTAAGCTGAAACATGTGTCATATAATATAACTTAGAGTGTTAGAAGTGAATTTTATATTTAACTCAAGCTCATAACACCGACTTTTAAGGTCATATTTACACCAACTTATATAATATAAAATTATCTTATCTTTAATCGACGTGAAACTTTCAACCTAAAGAGCTAAGAAATATCTTATGTGATATGCAATCCCACAATAGCCACTAAATAATTTAGAAAAATGTACATAATAAGTTGAAGACATCTAAAAATATTGTCAAGATAACTAGTCAACATAATATTAAGTAAAAAAATATAAACTAATAATATTCTTAGAGCTAAATGAAAATTGTTAAATTTAATATATTCAATTAAAGAAAATTATTCGGTACTCAAAACAAAAATTGAAAATATATTAAAGATTAAAATTTATTTTGACAGATTTGCAAATTTATTTATTTATTTTTAAATTAAAATCTAATAGACAAAATACTTTTTTTATTTTAAAATAATTAAATTCAGAATAAAATATTAATATCCTAATTAAAATGGTTTAAATTTATACAATTATACATTGTATTTATAAAATTCAGTTTTAAATAGAAATATCTAATTAAAAATAGATAGAAAAATGTTTTATTCTAATTTTCAATTTTAAAATACACTAAATCAAAAATCAAACAATCACTATTGTTAATGCAGTCCGATGTTGGTGGGTTGAGAAAATACCAACAATAAAAATTGTGATTTTTGAAAGGTTAAAACAACCCTCAAGTTAAAAACAATAAAAAAAAGAAGAAATTAATTTCTTGAATTAGAAATTTTAAAATAGGAACACAATAATTTTGAAGAATGCAAAAGATTATTGTACATATATTTTTGAAAGTCACATTAATAATGAAATTGGTAGAATAATGAAATTAACGAAACCCACTCCTGCATATTGGTCCGTATCAAATTCTCAAAAAAAAAAAAGGTCTTGTTTTATCCATTTTTTTTTATCTCAACTTCTTTCCAATCTCCATAATGTGTTTATGTGTCTCAATTAACAAATATATTTTTAACCTTCCTAAGGTAATAAGGTTTGATACACTATAAAACAAATCCCACAGGTGAAAGTTATATAAAATGAAGATATTATGTAGAAATTAGAAGAAAGAATAAGAAAAAGTTACCCTTATTTATTTTAGTCGATAAAAATTTCATGGAAATTTTCTTTTTGTAAGTGAGGAAAAATTATAAGATTAAAAAATAAAAATATTTATTTTTAAATACAATGTACTAAAATTATTTTATTTATGAATTATATAAATACTTTTTATTTTAATATTTTGTCATTATCTTAAAAATATATATATATATATATATATATATATATATAATATTAATTATATATTATATACATAGAATTAAAAATTAATCAATTAGTTAACTAACAATATATTATTATTAAAAATAATAATTAATATTATAACAATAGATAATAACAACTAATTAACCAAAAAATATATATTAACAATATATTATTTATGAATTTTACATCAATATTTAGTTATTATATATATAGATAGATATTAGAATTATAAATTAAATGTCTAAGTAGAAAGAATAAAGAAACTGGAAGATGAGTTAGAAAAAGGAAAGTAGGGAGAACAAGAAAGGTAAGAAAGAGCAAGGAACGAGTAAAAAAAGGATAAAATCGAGAAAGTGCTCCGAAACGTTTTTTTGTCTATAAATGGTTAAAAAAAATGAATGAGACACTTATTATCTTATTTATTTATATTATTTTATATATTTTTTATTAAAATCTCTTTTATTTCATTTCATTTATTTAATTATATTTATTACATACGAGTTTTATTTATTTAATTATATTAATTTTTAGTTATAAATTTTATTTATTTATTTATATTTACGTCTATACACAATTAGTTCTATTTATTTATTTAAATTTATCTTTAATTACTTATGAGTTCTATTCATTTAATTATATATATATATATATATATATATATATGTATATTGAGTTATAGACGGATCATATTAATTTTTATTTATATTTATCTCTAATTGCATTTATTTATTTAACTATATTATTTGGTGTCAAACATTTAACAGTAAAATTAAAATTTATGAGAAATAAAAAAAAATTATCGTAGTTGAAAGTATGACTTTGAAAGTTTAAATAAGTAAGTTTTATTTATGATAAGATGTTCTTAGGTTATTCTTTTGACCATTGTAAAACTCATTTATCGTAATTAATCATTACAAAATTAATCCAAGTTTTAATAAAGTATGTCAAAAATCAAGTTAATGAAATGAAAAAAGTTTTTATTTTATTTTATTTTATTTGGATATGTTGTAGTTTTACATAATATTTGTTTTATTTTCCTATTTTGTTATTTATGTAAGAAAAATAAAATTATAATATTTGTCTTATTTTCCTGTTTTGTTGTTTCTATATGAAAAATAAAATTATTTATTAAGTGTTTAAAATATTTCTTATTTTTTTCAAGTATTGTAGTTTTTTTATTTTTGACGTCAAGAGGATGACGTGGTTGTTGTTTTCATCTTTATATCTTTAACTCATCAATTATTTTGTTTTTTCCTTATCTAACATCTTTTGATACATCGGTTAACTCAAAATTTTCTATCTAAAATTAGTTAACCGATTAGTATGGAAAGATAAGAAAGAAAATAAAAACAAGCTAATCAATGAGTTGAGAATGAAAAGATAAAAGTAACAAACACATCATTCCATTGATAATAAAATTAGAAAAAAATAAACAAAAATAAAAAAGAATATTTCAAGTATTCAATAAAAATAAAACTTTAATAAGAATTTAATTGAAAATACTAATATTTATGAAATAATTTAAATTTAATTAAGTAAAAACTATACCTAATAAATAAACTTTCTTTTTGTTATCACTATTTATTCTATATTTGTTCATTTCTCTAACCTAAAACATGTGTCATATAACATAGACAGTTAAGAAAGGATATTTCTTAATACTACAAGAAAAATATCAAATAGTGACCAATTTTAATGACAAAAAAATATGTTTCAAGACCAATTTAGAAATCAATTTCGTAATTAGAGACTAATTTAAAGACCAATTCTTTTTGTAGCTAAAACTTAGGTAGATAATGTTATTGACCAATTTAGAGACCAATTCATAATAGAAACTATTTTAGTTATCAATTTAGAGATCAATTATAATTTTTTAAAACTATTTTAGTTACCAATAATTTTTAGTTTATAAATTGATTTCTAAATTGGTCACACAATTGGGTTAAAAGTACTATATTCATTCATTTCTAAAGTTTATGGACCAACATGTATCGAAGTTTCAGATAGGGACAAATTCCATTTTTTAGTCAAAGTTCAAGGACTAAAAACATACTTAACCCTATTTTTTGTTACTAAAATTTATCATTTTTATCAAGAATTTTCTTGTAGTGTAAGTCCCTTTATGTTATATGCACTCACGGGATAGTCACCATATAATATAAAATTTGGCTACTATGGTTGTTCTTGTTGGTCAAAATACCGTCCAAAGATTCCAACAACTTCTCCTATCTTATATGCCTTCACTCTTCAAATTCCTTGTCAAGATGCCTTCAAATCCAAGTTTCGTTGCAAAAGACATTGTGAGGTTCAAGTAAGGAATGTGCATCAGCAAATGCACTAAATGTTATGCTAATAATGCACATTTAGTCTTAATTCCCTATCTATTGTAATGAGACTAAATTGATCTTAGTCATCCTAAAACGAGAAGATCAAGAGTAGGCAAGTGTCAAGATTGTGTCGACTATATATGTGATAGCATAACTATCTCGGTCATCTTGGTTGTTGGTCGAGATAAATATATACAATACAATGATAAAAAAAAAAGAATAAGTTAAAAGGAGCAAATCAAACATCTAAAAATACTTTTGAGAGCATTCTATCCGTGAATATAATATTAGGAAAACAAAAATATAAACCAATATCCTTAAGGCTTAACCCAAAATTTTGTAAATTTAAAGTATTCAATTAAAAAAATATTGTGTACTCTAAACAAAAATTGATAATATATTAGATTAAAAACTTATTCGAACATATTTGCAAATGTATTCTTTTGAAAATAAATGAATTTTAATACTTTTATTCTGTATGCATTGATATATAGGCTTATATTATTGTTGGGTCTTTGATATATGACTTAATAGGCTTTTTGTTTTCAGCATCCCAATTTTTTCTCCAAACTGTTGCTTAATTAAGATTTTAAGGATCTTGTAAATTTATATATTTTAAATTAAAATTTTATTATAAAAATATTTTATTGAGTGTTTAAAATACTTTTTATTTTTGTTCATAAATTTGTACTTTTTTATTTTTGAAAGCAAGATATCAATGTGATTGTTTTTTTCATGTTTCCATTTTTAACTCACCAATCAATTTATTTTTTCTTTGTTTAATAATTTTTTGATATATCGATTAATTTGTTGATCTTCTAACTAAAGGTTAGAAACTCACAAATACAGAGGATAAAAAAGAAAAAAAAAACAAGATAATCAATAAATTGAGAATAAAAAAATAGAAGTATCAAACACGCCATTCTATTAATAATAAAAATAAAAGATAAAAAAGTAATAAAAATGTTAAATATTCTATAAAATAAAAAGTTAATAAGAATTCAATTAAGAATAATCAAATTTATGAAATAATTTAAATTTAATTAAGTTAAAATTATATACCGGATAAATAAACTTCCATTTTGTTATCATTATTAATTCTATTGTTTATTTATTTTTCTAAACTGAAACATGTGTCATATGAAAGAGAGTTAAGGAATATCTTAAGTCCTTTATTTTATATATGTAATCTCACAATAATCACCATATAATTTAGAAAAATGTATCGACTTCTATTATAAAAGATAATAAGTTGAAGGAGCCAAAGAGAAAAATAATATTCTAAGGACTTAGCCCGAAAATTGTTAAATTTAAAATATTCAATTAAAGAAAACTATTAGGTACTCAACCAAAAATTGATAATATATTAAATATTAAAAACTTATTTTGACCGATTTGAAAATTTATTTATTTATTTATAAATAAAAGTCTAATAGACAAAATATTTTTGATTATTTATTTTAAAACAATTAAATTAAGAAAAAAAAAATAATATCATAATTAAAATAGTTTAAATTTATACAATTATTCATTGTAATTACAAAATTCAGTTTTTAAAAAGGAATATCTAATTAAAAATAGATAGAAAAATGTTTATTCTAACAATTTTTCAATTTTAAAATACACTAAATCAAGAATCAAACAAAAACTATTATTAAGACCCCAAGATTTTAATGCAATTTAAGGACAGAAGAACAACTGATGTTGGTGGGTTGAGAAAATACTTATAATTAGGTTGGATCAGATATAGATAGTGTTAACTTACTGCCCGATTAAAAAAAATAATCATATATTACTCTTATGTTTATCTGTCTGTTATCTGTTTAAAACATATCCAAAAAATTGTTAAAATTATTGTGTAGCGTAAACAAAAATCGATAATATATTACATTTAAAACTTATTTGAACATATTTGCAAATTTATTCTTTTGCAAATAAATGAATTTTAATACTTTTATTCTTTATGCATTGATATGTAGGCTTATATTATTGTTGGTTGGGTCCTTGATATATGACTTATGCAGGCTTTTTGTTTTGAGCATCCCAATTCTTTTCTTCATGTTGCTTAATTAAGATTTTAAGGATCTTGTAAATTTATATATTTTAAATTAAAATTTTATTATAAAAATATTTTATTGAGTGTTTAAAATACTTTTTTATTTTTGTTCAATAATTTGTACTTTTTTATTTTTGAAATCAAGAGATCACGTGATTTGTTGTTTTCATTTTTCTATCTTTAACTCACCGATCAATTTATTTTCCTCTTGTCTAATATTTTTTAATACATCGGTTAACTCACTCATCTTCTATCTAAAGGTTAATTAACCGAATAATACGAGAAGATAAAAAAGAAAAAGAAAAACACAAGTTAATCAATTAATTGGGAATGATAAGATGAAAGTATTAAACACGTCATTTGTAACGTCCCAAATAAATGGATAAAATCTATTTAAATAAAACGTAGCATATTACATCATTTAGAGAGTGTGGAAAAACCGGAAATGAAATACACAATATCCCAACATAACAAGAAAGGGGAAAAGGGCCCCACACGGCCTAAACAAGGTACAAGGGCTCGTCAAGTACGAGCGGACTACTACTACTAAACTCCCAAAAGTCATGGGTCTCCCAAGTGAGCCCGATAGACGTCCAAGATTCATCAAACCGCAGCATCTCCATTATTACCACTGCCGGAAGTCCTCACATCTGCTCACATCAACAAGGTTGATGATCATTGCAAGGGAGGAAACCACACATGACACACAAGCAAGCGAAAGGGTAAGCTAACGAAGAACTCATCATATTATACACTCGATATACAATTTAAATATTCAAACATACATAGCAGACATCCACATGAGAGGTATCTATCCATATAAAACACCAAGACTTGACTATCCGATACGCTCAATGAGGCACCACCACGAGACAGTGGAATTACGTCCTAGCAGTGAGGCATCACCGCAAGGTCTTCGCAGAATTATACCCTTAGGAGAGGCACCACCACGTGGCCTTCATGGAATTACGCCCTGGCCCTGAGGAACCACCACGTCATCCTCGTGGAATTACGTCCTAGTCTCGAGACACCACCGAGAATCCTCACCTCGAGGTTCATGGAATTAGGTCCTATAGCTGAGGCACCACCGGGGACTCCCCCTAGAAGGCCCCACGAAATTACGTTCGTAAGGTGAGGCACCACCACGAGCCCCGCTACCAGGGTCATGGAATTATGTCCTGCACAAACCTTACTCATACATTATCAATCAATAATGGAATTCTTATGCATAACATTAACATGTCATTTAGTATGAGTAATCAACCATCAAATATATCTCATGCCAAGCTCATTTCCAATTCATTTGTTCTTACCCACAACATACATAATACATGCATATCCACCCCCTTCGTACATAATAGGTCAATGAACCATCCAATCAAACAACCATAAGCATTCAAGAAACAAAGCATAGCAAAAACCTAAAGGAGGTCTCGCCCAAGCTAGAGTCCTTGCTCAGGCGAGGAGAGCACTCTCGCTCAAACAACAGACGCTCGCTTAGGCGAGTCTGCAACAGTGACTCTTGGAGGCTTCGCGAGCTCTCGCTTAGGCGAGGCTATCTCGCCTGAGCGAGACAGTTCGTCGCTCAAAACGCAGCTACTCGCCTGGGCGAGCGCTCGAGCAGAAAAACTGGGCGAGTTCCTATAATTCTCACCTCGGCAAGATGAGCTCGCTTGGGCGAGATGAGCTCGCCTGGGCGAGTATATCAATACTCACCGCTGAATCACGCATATTCAAACAGGGACTCACTCACAACAACACCCAAAGCATTTTTTTTGTACCATCAGAAACAACACACGATCACCCAAAACATGAAATAGGACCAAAGCACACCAAACAGTGAATCAAGAGTGTGAAGTCTAGCTTCCCTTACCTGGAATAAGCTAGAACAAGACTCCCAACCTCGAATAGCGAGCACAGCAGCTACGAGTTTATCTTAATGAACTAGAGGTTAGAGAAACAGAGCGGAAACAGGGTTAATAAAGGAACCTCAGCTGAACCCCCGACAAAAGCTAGAATAAGAGGAGAGCGTTTGGGCGGCTAACTTACTTGGAACAACTGGTCCTCCTAGCTTAACGTAACGGTGAGAGCAAAGCCCTAGCAGAGGCGGCAACAGCAGCTCAAGGAATGCGTGAATCTGTTTTTCGCAGAATGAGCACAAGAATTAAGGTTTGGGCAGATTTAGGGTCTCCTTTTTCCTTATTGGGCCGGCCCTAAGGCCTAACCGTTTGGGGCAACCCTTAAAGACTTGGGCAGAAAAGGATAATGAAATTAATGGGTCTTACATTCTCCCCAACAAGAAAATTTTCGACTTCGAAAATAAAACTTACCAGGTAAAAAGATGCGGGTGTGATTTCCTCATATCCTCCTCTAACTTCCACGTAGAGTCACCTGTCCTCCGATCCCAAATGACTTTGACAAGACTGACCGGTTTTCCCTTACGTTCCTCAACTCGATTCTTCTCTAAGGCGATGAGTGGTACTTCCACGGTGAGGTCCTCTCTGATCTATATATCTTCAGCTTCCAACACATGAGCCGGATCAAACACATGCTTCCTTAATTGCGACACATGGAAAACCGGATGGAGATTTGCCAACTGAGGAGGCAAGGCTACCTTATAAGCCATTGGCCCAATCTTCCTCAGGATCTGATAAGGACCAAGGAACTTAGCAAAGAGCTTCCTTGAGCAGAGAGCCCTTCTCACACCAGTGGTTCGAGTCACCCTCAAGAACATATGATCTCTGGTCGCGAATTCTAAAAGCCTCCTCTTGCGGTCGGCATAAGCCTTCTACCTACTCTAAGAGGCTTGCATCCTATCTCTCATCTCTCTCACCTTCTCAGTAGTTGTTTCCAACAACTCTGGTCCAACAAGTACTACTTCCCTGTCCTGATACCAACACAAAGGGGTCCTACACTTCCTGCCATAAAAGCGCCATGCCAATGCTTGCATGGAAACTATTGTTGTAGGTGAACTCAATCAACGGTAACACTTCATCCCAAGGACCCAAGTGATCCAATATGCATGTCCGTAACAAGTCCTCAAGTGACTGAATCGTCCTCTCAGATTGACCATCTGTTTGGGGATGATAGGTTGAACTCATCGCGAGCTTGCTTCCAAAAGCACTATGTGTAACATCCCGTCCAGATATTACGGATTTTAAATAATTAAAGTAATTAAAATGAATAACAAAAACATAAATACATCGCATTTATGAATAAACCTCATTTATTAAATAGTCCATTTCCCAAAAACACGGAAAATTTAAAACTTTTATTAACGTATAACAAAACACTGATCCATAGTTATAAAACAAAACAATATACTAATATCTCTCAAAAGTTTACATATTACTTCCAAAACTAAAATCAATAAAAACATAGTAATAAAATCCCATGCTATCCCTCACTCCGTGTCTAAGCGTCACCAGCACCACCTGTATCAACATCCTCTGCTCACGTGTACCGCGTACACGATCATCGCCAAACACAAACAGATAGGGTGAGCTTAATGAAATCAACATACATCAAAGTAATATACAAATAAACAATCATTTAACTATATTTCCTACAAAGACCCAAAATACCGTCTCTTTCTCTATTCTCTATCACCTGGCCACAACCAGATAATTCGTGTTCTACCTCTTCTAGTGATTATCCCAAGATAATTTGCTGCCAAACCTATCGGCCACAACCGACAGAGCACGTGCGGGTGGAGTTCCCAAATATGAACATAGTCTGTAACGTCTCAAGACTACCAAACTTGTCAATCAACTATTGAGGAGGTCAATCTATCTGGACCGATCCATACTGGCCACAACCAGCACACTCACACCGGCAACACTAGCCAATCCGAGCTCAACTCAAGGGTTCCTCGTGTTCATCCGCCATCCCGAGCTCAACTCGAGGGATGCCATTCCGAGCTCAACTCGAGGAATGTACGTACTTAACCCCTATCCTAAACTCAACTCAAGGGATGCGTTCCGAGCTCAACTCAAGGAACTCAGCAATCTTACCTATGGGTTATCACCAAAAGCCTTGTAGATCACGCATATAAAGTTCAACAACTAGGACTTACAACAGCCAAATCACCTAGCGGGGGACACGTATCGCTAGGCGCCAGCAGCTTCCAAATCGCCTGGCGGGGGACACGTACCGCTAGGTGCTAAGCGCATGAGAACCACCATCGAGATCTCCTAGAAGCATTGTAGACAACGCATATGGAGTTCAACACCACAAATATGATACTACATTATCCGTTTACTTGAAGCATAACCTTGCACTTCTCTTTGCTTAGGCTAAAAGAACCTTAATTCAACATCCCAACCATCTCACATAAACTAGACTCACTAGCCTGAGAGAGTCTTAATACAACAACACCCACGAAGTCTCGCCTAAGCGAGCTCCTTCTCGCTTGGGCGAGACCATCCCTCGCTCATAGCTAAGACACCTCGCCTAGGCGGCGAACCCCATAAGGTACCCCATCCATCCTCAAACTCTCGCTTAGGCGAGAGGCTCTCGCCTGGGCGAGACTCACTTTCGCTCAGAACAGTTAATCACGCTTGCGCGAGACATACAGCCAAACCACTCATCACACCCACATGTTCTCACTTAGGCGATACCCACTCGCCTAAGCGAGATGGTCTGTCGCCTAAAACCAAGTTACCCCGCCTGAGCTAGATGCTCGAGCAACAACACGATTTGAGTCTCTATTACCCTCGCCTAGGCGAGCCTGGCTCGCCTGAGCGAGAGTTGCAGACCCAAGCTATGTAACGCAACAGACAACAACCCAAAAACATGCACCAAGTCGCATACCCATTACATCAATCAATTGGAAACATTGTACCAAATATTAGAGCATAAAATTGACAAAGTATACATGCCACAACCCAAGTTTGCACAGTAGCAGCATAATCAGCATAGTAACCCATTCATATACATGTAATTAGGTAAGGGTCTCAATGAACAGCACCAAACCACCCAAACCCCCAATTTCATCTCATATTCAACACAAAATTCATCACATAAAAATCAGTACACTCAACAATTATGACCAAAAGCATACAAATTCGGTATAGCTCCCCTAACCTGGATTTTCTTCGCTAAAACTGAATTGTTTGAGAGCTCCCAACGATCACCAATGACATTCCCTTTGGCTTCCACTCAACCAGCCCCAAACCTCACATCCTAATCCCTGTTTCTCTCTGAATTCGTGCAGTCCTCAATTCCCCCAAAAGTTCAAACTCCAAAACCCTCTTCTCTCTCACAATTACCCTTTTATTATTGCACTTAATGCTTGTTTAATTTCTAAAAACGAAAAATAGGCTTAATGGTAAGGTTTATGGTCATTCAATGTTCTTTTATGGTTTGTTTTTCAGCCTCTTCCAAGCCCCTTAGCTGCCCATTCATCTAGGTTTTTCATTAACTCTTCACATTCATGCCAAACTAAGACTTAGCAAAAATAAAGTTTAATTTAAGTGCTCCAAGGTTTGAACTCACACCCATGCAATGCCAACTCAATGCCCAACCATTCAACCAATGCATTTTTCATGCTAACCAATACACTTCAAGCATTATATCATAGAGAACATGGTTAAACATATTATCAAAACAATAATAATTAAATAACACACAATTGACATACATAAGACTTGAACCCAAGTCCTCTCACACAAACCAAGTACTCTCAACCAGTTAAGCTAGTACTTTTTCACGTCATACCAATCAACAATTAATGTCATAAATGTTCCTCCCACCCGCATTTATTAATTAATTAATTATTTAATTAATTAAATTCCACGGGTCTTACACTCTCCAAGGTCTGCCAAAACTGTGACGTGAACCGTGGATCCTTGTCTGAAACTATGCTTGAAGGTACTCCATGCAACCACACAATCTCCTTAATATACAATTGGGCCAACTTGACCATGGACATTCTCAAGTTCATTGCTAAGAAATGAGCACTCTTGGTCAATCTATCCATAATAACCCAAATGGTGTCACAAAATCCATGGAGATGTTATCCCATTTCCACACCGGTATCTCCAAAGGTTGTAGGATCCTATCGGGTCTCTGGTGCTCCACCTTTGCCTTCTTACAGGTCAGACAGGCTGATACAAACTGAGCCACATCTTTCTTCATTCCCTGTCACTAAAAGTTTTCCTTGAGATCCTGGTACATCTTAGTCATGTCAGGATGCAAGCTAAGACGACTATTATGTCCTTCCTCAAGGATTAATCTTTTCACCTCTACGTCATCTGGTACGCACACCCTGCCTTGAAATCTCAATATCCCATCATTACCTAAGGCAAAATCTCTAGCCTCATCTGACCCAAGCTATTCTCTAACTTTGTTCAGACTGACATCCAACAATTGTCTCTCTCTGATTGAGTCTAAGAAGTCACTTGATATAGTCAGAGTACAACACCTAATGAACTCGGATCTCAACTCCACCTGTAGCTTCATATCTTTGAACTTCTCCAATAGTTCCATCTCCTTGATCATGAGGTGTGCAGTATGTACAGTCTTCCTACTCAGAGCATATGCCACTACGTTCGCCTTCCCGGGATGGTACCAAAGCTAGAAATCAAAATCTTTCAAGAATTCCATCCACCTTCTTTGCCTCATGTTCAGCTCCTTCTGATCAAACAGATATTTAAGACTTTTGTGGTCGCTGAACACACGAAACTGTGCACCATAAAGATAGTGCCTCCATATCTTCAAGGCAAATACTATAGCTGCCAATTCCAAGTCATGAGTGGGGTAGTTTCTCTCATGAACCTTAAGTTGCCTTGAAGCATAGAGCACCGTCTTCTTTTCCTGCATCAACACACAACCTAGTCCCAAGTGAGAGGCATCACAATATACTTCAAAAGATTTCCCAACATCAGGAATCACCAGGATTGGAGCACTCGTTAATCTTCTCTTTAGCTCCTGAAAGCTCTCCTCACACTTATCCGTCCAAGTGAAGGGTTGATCCTTCCGGGTAAGCTGTGTCAGAGGCACCACTATCTTGGAAAATCCCTTTATGAACCTCCTATAGTACCAAGCTAAACCCATAAAGCTCTTGATCTTTGTGGCCGACTTGGGACTCTCCCACTTTACCACCGCTTCGACCTTTGTTGGATCTACTGTAATCCCCTGAGCGGATATCACATGTCCCAAAAACTGAACCTCATCCATCCAGAATTCACACTTGGACAATTTGGCATACAATTGTTTCTCCCTTAGAACACCAAGCACCAACCTCAGGTGTTCTGCATGGGCCTCTTGAGTCCTGGAATAAATAAGTACATCGTCTATAAAGATTGTGACGAACTTGTCTAAGAATGGCTGAAAAATTCCGTTCATATAGTCCATAAACACCGCTGGAGCATTGGTCACACCAAAAGGCATAACCACATACTCATAGTGGCCATATTTGGACCTGAAGGCCGTCTTCTGTACACAATCAGCCTTCACCAATATATAATGGTATCTCGATCGCAAATCTATCTTCAAGAACATTGATGACCCATGCAGCTGATCCATCAAGTCATCAATTCTCGGGAGAGGGTACTTATTCTTGATTATCATCTTGTTCAGCTACTGATAGTCCACACATAGACATGAACTCCCATCCTTTTTCTTCACCAACAACACTGATGCTCCCCAGGGCGAAGTTATGGGTCAGATAAACTGTTTCCCCAACAACTCCTCTATTTGTTTCTTGAGTTCCACTGACTTCGTTGGAGCCATACGGTACGGGGCCATCGATACTGGACCGGTTCCAGGTACCAGGTCAATAAAGAACTCCACCTCTCTATTGGGAGGCAACCTTGACACCTCATCCAGGAATACATCCTCAAACTCGTGCACAACCGGTATAACTGACGTCCTCTCCTCCTTCTCCACCTCAAGATGTGTGAAAATCATGTAACACTGCACGCCCTCATGTAGTTCCTTTACAACCCCTTGAGATGTTAACAACTCATGCTCCTCTGAGTCGGGGAAAAGCAGCTTCTTCTCTCGGCAATCTATAAGAATGCGATTGGTAGAGAGCCAATCCATCCCCAAGATCACCTACAACTCTTGTAGAGGTAGGCATATCAGATTTATTTTGTACCTGCATCCCTCTACCTCCACTGGACACCTAGCACACAAGGACGATGTCCTAACCAGACCCGATGCTGGAGTAGACACCGCAAGCTCACACTGCAGCTCGCACACCGGCAGACCCAAACGTTTCATGCATGCATCTGACACAAAATAGTGTGTTGGTCCAGAATCATACAACACACAACATTTCATCCCAGCTATCAAACAATAACCCATAACCAGGTTACATGAGCCTGCAAACTCCGCTCTGGTCATGGCGTACACCCTGCTTGTCGCCTGAGGCCTGCTGCCTTTGTCCCTCTGCTGATGCTGGTGGGGAGTCTGAACTGGGGGGCGTGTCGCTGCCCTAGCAAGGTTGGGGCAGTCCTTCCCAAAGTGGCCTTCCTTGCCACAGTTGTTGCATCTGCGGTAGCCTTCCATGTGTGGGCAGGCACTCCTCAGATGAGGGCCCCCACATATGTAGCACTGCACTCGACCTTGCTGGGGAGGAAAACTCCTAGACCCTTGAGACTGATGGTGAGGTCTGTCATAAGGCTTCCTCCTCTCCTCGTGTCTTAGTTTGGACCTATATGGTCCATCTATCCTCTGAGTCTGTTGTGGGCGCTGACCTTCCATCTCGTTCTTCATCTTCTCCATCACCCTGGCCTTCTCCACCAGAGCAGCAAAATCCTTGATGGATAATGGGACTACCATCAAGCGAATGTCGCTGCGAAGACCATTCTCGAACTTGCGGCATCTCCACTCTTCATCAAGTGGCAGTGTATAGAAGCGACTAAGGTGCTTGAACTTCTCAGCATACTCTGTTACAGACTTCCCCCCTGAGTGAGTTGGAGGAACTCCACCTCTTTAGCATATCTTATGTTGTCGGGGAAATACTCAGAGAGGAATTTCCCCCTGAATGCCTCCCACGTCACTGACTCCTCTCGCTCATCCATGATGGATTCCATGCTGATCCATCAATGCTCAACTTCCTCGGTGAGCATGTATATCGTGAAGGCCAATCTGTTCTCCGCGAGGCACATTTTTGCATCAAAGATCCTCTCAAGATCTTTCAGCCACTGCTTTGCTGCATCTGGGTTGGTCTTTCCATTAAATTTCACTGAGTGGTGCTTCAGAAAGTCCTCCAAGCTCCACTCCCTGGCTGCAGGTCATGGCTCCGGACCAAAGGCGGGTGCAGCCGCCCGATTCTCCACCAGCTATCGGAGAGCTTCCATATGTTGCCTGTGGGCATCCTCCGCAGCTACTCTAGCAGCCTCCATCTGCTGCATTACCATCTATTGTTGCTCCAACGACGTTGCCTGTCGCTGCATCGATGCCTCGTGCTGCTACATCATAGTTGTGCTTTGTTGGGTCATAGCAGCTACCATTGCCTCTATTGCCCTGGCGATATCGGGTACATCGCCCTGGGAGGATTACTGTGTCCTACGAAGAGGTGCCATAATTCACTAGCACACAGGAAATCACTTGGTTAGGCTTTATAAGACGGGAATTTAACTAGGAACACTCAGAAAGACACAGAGAAAGCTAAGCGGACATCCAAGTCCACAGACCTAAGGAATGACCGCTCTGATACCATAAATGTAACATCCTATTTAATTAATAACGCTAATTAAAGGAAACATCACACATAATAATATAGAAATACGGTCCAGGAGTTTAAACCTTACTCCTTACAATTATCCAAAGGAAGTTCAAACATAAAAGGCACACCACAATGCCAAACAGGTACAAGACATAAAGTTTAATAGTGTCAGATAGGAATTTAAAGGACAGACTAGTACATGGGCCATAACACTAAAGAAAAGCCCAATTAAAACATGAAGTCTAGCCCAAGTAGACTATGCAGCAGAATCATCTCTTCCTTGTTGACCTCGAGTACCTCTCGCATCTGCTCCCATCAATAAATTGATGATCATCGCACAAGTAGAAGAACAACATACAAGTAATCAAACAAGCAAAGGGTAAGCTAGAGTAGAAAACAAATTATCATGCAGTCACATGCTATTACCCAATCCAAGCAGTATTTATATATCATCCAAACATGTTATGACTTTCTTAAGCAGTACACTAGACTCTGACTCGACTCATCCGGATACATATAATCTGGTCGAATTCAGCGGATGCTTGCACTTGTGGTGGATACCTCTGCTCACCCTCGAGCTGCTCACCCTCGAGCTAAGTGTTACAAGTGTTACAATGTCTCAATCCCCCCACACAAGGTTAGCCCTTAATGAGTTTCAGGCCTCCTACTACTCTCACCACAAGAGTTAGTTCGCTCTAAGTGAGACTAACTGACTCCTCAAAGCGTTAGGATGCAACCTTACCTTGAATCCTTACCAAATTATATAGATGGAGCACCACCATGAATTCCCACTAACAGGGGTCATGGAATTACGTCCCGACCACTGAAGCACGACCTTGAAATCTCACTTAGAGGTTTCAAGGAATTACGCATGACCACAAACCAATCACGCCCAATCAATCAAGTAATATTTATCATAAACATAATCTCATGCCAACCTTTACAACCCATTCTCATTCATATCCAAATGTTGAATCCATACCAACTCATCCTTCCCAAACCATGAATATAGATTTATATTTCATATCAATACCATGTCTCTTTGATACCAACCATCTCATTTAAATCACATGTCAAGTTCATACCAAACCCATCATTCAGAATCCATGAATCACATCACTCATGCAAAATCATTTATCCCATGCTTTTAACATAACAATTAGATTCAAGCTAATATTAACCATTCAAGATCAGAGAAACAACTAAACATCACACTACCCTCGCCCAGCTCCTCGCTCAGGCTGAAGAGTCTCGCTCAGGCGAGCTTTCTTCGCCTAGGCGAGAGCTCGACAATCTGGAACATGGGCCAATCGTACTAGCTCGCTTAGGCAAGCTCTCCCTGCCTGAGCGAGGCATTCTCTCGCTCAAAACAAGTACCACCCACATGAGCGACAGCTCGCGTAGAAGGCCTGGGGAGCCTTTGCCAGTCTCGCTTAGGCGAGCCTGACTCGCCTGGGCGAGATTATCAGTTCTCGTCCTTGTGCTCACCTACAATAGTCACATTTTCGCATCCAAACAATCACACAAGGTATCCCACATATCCATAACAACGTACAATCCATACAAACACTAAGCATACCCAAGAACAGGCCAAACATAACTTAAAACTCAAAACCCTAGCTTCCCTTACCTGTAAAAGGGTTAAAAAGTGGCTTTGACAGCCAAGCGTAGAGAGCACAGTAGCTCTAGGAATGAACTGGAGAGCAGAAAGAAATAATGGAACAGAACCAAGAAATGGGTTACCATGAAACCCTAGCTGGAAATACAAAGAGGGGTAATGGAGACCAGTATGAGCTAGTAAAAATACTTACATGGAGTAAAAAAATGGATTTGTGCTAGCTTGAAGATGACAGAGCTCTAAACCCTAGCAAAGCTTCTGTTCTGTAAGGGAGAGGAGTCAAGACTTGATTTTTGGCAAAGTGAGAGCAGAATAGGAGTCTTGGCTGCTTTAGGGACCTTGGCACCCTATGGACCAATCATTAGGCCCATATGCTTAGGATAGACCCTTAAGACAGACCCGTAAGACTTAGGGCAGAAAAAGAATAGAAATAAAATGGGTCTTACAATTGAAGTATTTAATTTTTATCCACTACTAAAAATTTTCATATTACATGAAATTTTTCTTACAAATTTATTAAAAAAATTTTAAAAAATAAATTTTATTTTATTATTTTTTCTAAAAATTTTAATTGATAGCTAATTTCTTTGTAAATAGTTATTTATTATAAAATTATAAAATTTGTAAATATTTTTTACAAATTTTATTATGAAAAGTATTTTATATAAAATATTTTTTTAAAAAATTGACAATAATTTTTTGTAAATGTTTTTCATAACAAAATTTATAAATTTTATATGAAAAAATTTTCAAAATAAAATTTACAGTAAATATAATCTTTTTAATAATGATGTTAACCACAACTTTCGGTTCTGTTCAAAGTGTATGATTTCCCATGACTACACTTGTATGGGCCCACAAAGTTATAAAATTATTATTCTTCTCACGTAAATGAGTGTCACGAAATTCTGCATGTGAACGGATCATTTAGCGCGTCACGTTCTCTTCTTCACTGTTCCAAACGTGTCATTAACGTTATACTATTTTTTTTCTTTATTTATTTATTACCCTTTTCTCTATATTTCTACTGCAGAAAATACAACGGAATTTATAAATTTGATCTCAAAAAAAAAAAAAAATTTTTTTTTTTTTAAATAATAAAATAATTTTTATAAAAATTTTAAAAATTTTCCAAAAAATTTTTTTTTATTTTTTATATTTTTATTTTTTTTTTTAAA
>Ga0214544_1001327_pt1 | contig 50792 bp, 25 predicted proteins | sample CNSS3metaG_FD_160074 | JGI IMG/M metagenome (GOLD analysis project Ga0214544, IMG submission 160074) | Root nodule microbial communities from cowpea collected in UCLA plant growth center, Los Angeles, California, USA - CNSS3 | ecosystem: Host-associated > Plants > Roots > Nodule | place: USA...
TTACACTAATATATATATATATATATATATATATATATATATATATATATATATATAAACATCTGAATTCTAGTTCTAACATATTTTATTATTAATTAAAATTTTTAAAATTATGGATAAGATCATTGAATGGTAGTAATAAAGACTGTAATTAATAACAAATGCAATTAATTGGGAGTAATTTAACATTCTCCCATTCAATTTAATGACACGTTTTAGTAATCCTCATCATATTTATGCTTTTCCGAAAGGAAAAAACTGAAAAAAATAAAAGGAGTATAAAGTTTTATTATAAGTTAAAAATTATATGTTGGGACAAGATCCTGCATGAGGTTAATTATTGAGTAGATATGCATGCATATAATAGAGTGTTTGGGACCAGCCTTTGTCCACAAAATAGCACACACAAAATTGGCATTTTCGTTCACTTTCTCTGTCTAAAACACAGGGCGAGTCTTCTCATGTCCCTACCAAATATATCTAACCATCTTTCACACCTTACAGATACAATATGTTGCTGCATTTCCTTCGTAAACACTTCATGACAAACCTACAAGAAACAAATCCTATCACTCATCTTCCTCAATTATTCAATCATGTCTTCCATGTTTCGATCAAATTTTTCTATCACACCGAGTCACTCACTTCATCTCTCTTATACTTCATCCCAAAGATAAATATAATACATCTTCAAATCTTAAATCATTTAAAATAATTAAGAAGTGAGTTTAGAAGATTATATAATTGACTCTAAGTTCATAGTATATTTTAGAATTAAATATATTTTTGGTTTCTCTAGTTTTAGTGAAATTTGAAATTAGTCTTTTTTCAAAATTTTTTACCAATTTTCATCTTTAAAAATGCGTGAATTTAGTTATTTTAACCAAATTTTGTTAAGTTTATCTGACATTTCAAATGCATTTCATGATAGTATTTGAATTGTCTACACCGTTTAACGCATTTTTGCTTCAATGTTAACTCAAATATTATAATAAATTGCGTTTAAAATGTCAAATAAACTTAACAAAATTCGATAAGAAAGACTAAATTTACGCATTTATAAAAATAAAGGACTAAATTTGTATAAAGTTTCGAAAAACGACTGATTCCAAAATTCAATGAAACTTGAGAAATCAAAAACATATTTAACCCTATATTTTATTATACTTAAGGATATTTGAAGTTTATATTTGACTTTTCTTATACTCTAGTATCTTAGTAGAATCTTCTAAGATTAGATTATCATTCCTTTAGAAAATAAGTGTACTTTAGATAAAAAAAAACATAAGAAAATTATTTATATTTTGTAAAAATATTTACATAATGTTATTTTTTGATAACAGTTGTGATATTTGTATTTTTTAATTTTTTATTAATAGAATTATTGTTGAAGGTAAAAAAGTAATATTGTTCGTGAGAAAAGCTTTGTGCATGTTTATGTTTACCAAAGGCCAACACACTCTTTTTCATGGTATAACCTTTGGTCAGAAATGAATAAAAAAAATGGGAAAATCTATCCCAAGATCTTTGTTGGGGATCTTGTGACCTTTTAACCTTGAAAGGAACACCCAGATATTGTTAGACACTTTATGCAAGTGGCCAGTTTGCAGGTTTCATGTCTCCATAATTGTTTTCCTTTCTTAGCACCATAACTTAACTATATTCTTATTTCTAAAACTTATTACACTCTAAGTTCATTGCCAAGGATTATCAAGAAAACTATTATAATACTGTGAAAATAGTTTCAAGACATCGTAAGCCATTTTTATAATTGCAAAGGAACTAGCAAACGAATGAATTTAACACTTTTGAAACAACTTTAAAAGTTTCTTACTTTCTCATTATATACATAATGTTTAATACAAATTTATAAATATGTCTTGCATTTTAATATTCACCATATCATTACAATTGTTTCCGTTTATAATTTTCACGTGGTGCATATTTTTTATACATTTTTTTAAAAGGAGTTTATTATCTATCACCATAAAAATCTTTAAATATCAACTATTTTTAGTAACAAAAGAAATCGATCATTACGTGACTAATTTAAAGATAGTTAATATTATTAATTAATTTAAAATCTAAGTCATATTGATTTATAATAATAATTATTTTAAAATTAATTATTTTTAATTTATAAATTAGTATTTAAATTGTATAAATTATTTTTTTTATGTAAAATTGATCGTTATTTAAAGATTTTTTTATAATGTATATTTCTTTTCAAACATGGTAATGTTTTTATATTTACAAATTTAGTTAACTTTCAAAAACATGTTAGTTATTTTTAACTTTTATAAAATATCATTAATTCTTAAAAAGTAGACATTAGTTTTTTTTTTTTTAATATGAGGATGAAATTCATCTATAAGAAAATAAGGAGACGGAAATAGAGATTAAAAATACATTTAAGCAGAGAGAGTTTGACTAAATATTGTGAATAAAAAAATATGCAAATATTACCGTTAAAAATGTAAATATTGTGACTAAATGTATTTTTCAATACAGACTTATTAGTTATACAATAAAAATAATACCGTGATGATTATAATTAATAAAATAAATATTTTGAAATAAAACTGAGTTAAAAATTGTTTAATACCAACAATGGCGTACATAACTTAAACGAGCTAATCGTCCTATCCATTTAATGAAATATTATAATCAATTAATTATTAAATATTGATACATAATTTTACAATTTTAAAAAAATAAATAAAATGTCTTAAACCTGACATTGCTGTATTGGAAAATTCCACTAGACTATGAGTGCATGGCATGCAAGAACTCATTAACGTGCGCCCAAAGTACAAAGAAGAATCACCTTTTTTTATTCTTCTCTTAATGCCAATTATGATTCCTCACTGAGTTAGGTTCTTCCACTTTTCACTTTTCACATTTTACTTTTTATTTGTTTATTAACTTAGACATGCCTTTTTCTAAAGTCTGGGTGAATCGTGACTCGAGATATCTGGCCACATATAGGTTTTAGAAAGTTTGAAAAAATAAAATAAAAATCTCTTAATGCAAAGAGAAAGATAAGAAATCATTGTTTTTTGTTTTCATAACTTTTACAGCTCAGTTCCAAGTGCCTTAGAAGAATCCTTGTGTGGTTGTTTTGTTGTGTTTGGTGTCACCTTTTCCTCGGAGGAATAATTAAGGTTTTTTTTTTTTTTTTTACTTTAACATTTCTATAAGATTCATCTTTCTACAAGATCAATCACCATATTCCATATCCACGTCATAACAGTTTTTTATTATATTTATTTATTGATTTTAAAAGCATAATTTCACCAAAGGGGTTTTTAGATTCGTGGCACAAATTTAATTGGGTGAGGTATTTTGATACAAGAGTCTTACATTATTTAAAACCACATTTAAATTCGATATTTTTTTAAAGTTCAAATAATGAGTTTTTTTATGCAACTAAATTAAAATAAAAACAGAAATACCGCTAAATAATTTTTTAAATATATCTAAAACTAATTTAAATGTATCTGAATTAATAAATATTATGAAGTTACCCACTAGAAGAAAAGTATTTTATAGTGGTGAAAATTTACGGTTTATTAAAACTGATGTAATGTTTTTAAAAGATTAAATTTAATTTGTACTTAAGGTCATTTTAAAACTAACGGAAAATTTGTGCTTTAATTTCTTCCCGTTATCTTAGCTTTTTTGTTCTCCCACTTATTCATTTCTCTTTTTGTTACATGAGCTTCTTCATCCTCCCAATACTTCATTTCTCTTCATCTGTATGTTAATTTCTTATCATCAACAGAGATCACCTAATGGCGACCATATCCTCTCCTCCCGATTGAAGTCTTCTCAAGGAGCCATCCTCTTCTTCTCATGAAGTATTTCTTCTTTTGTCTTCCATTGTTGTCTCGGAAAGCTAAGTTGTAAGTATTTTCTCTCTTCGTGAAGTATTTCTTCTTTCTCCGTGTAGATTATTGAGTTTTAGATTATAAATCTTAATCCTAAATTTTTTTGAAGCCTAGCTTGAACGATGATCACATCCTAGAATACACTATTTGGTGGTGTTGTTTGGCAGATTGTTTTGTTTGTAGTATATTTTTTCCTGGCGTTTGGATGATTTAGATAAATATTTTTATGCATCGGGATGAGAGTTATGTTAGTCGATCCACGCATTACTACTAGAAGATCTTGTGAAATGGAGTTCGGGAAATATGAAGGGTTGATGATTAAGATTGGGGTAATTGTGGTCATGCAGTGTTTGTACGTTATTTGATGGCTTAGTTGCTTGGAAATACGACGTGATGAATTTAATCAGAGTCTTACGACATAGATTGAATGTTAGATTGGTCGTTGGAACAAGGTTGAATGGTAAGAAAAATGAAGGGTCTCTTTATTTGGTTACAACCGTCGCGAAATTTTTTAAATTCCACCATTTACTAGCAATTACGACCATCACGAAATTTTTTTAAATTTCTTAAATTCCTAATCTTACTGGCGGTTGCTAGTGTCGCTAATTTTTTTTTAAATTAAAGATTATTTAGAAACGGTTAAAGCCGACATTAAAATTTTTATTGACGGTTATTCCGACGGTTACAGTAATCCGATGTTATAATGACTTTGTGGAGTTAAATTCGGTGGCAGTTAATTAATTGATGGTAGAGAAAATAATGGTGGTTATAACCGCTATTGAATAACATATTACACTGACGCAAAAATTCAAAATTTGAGTAGTGATCCTAAATATATAAATTTAAATTCCAATAAAATATCAATTTTATTATTGTAAATGTAAATAAATAAATATAATTATTCCGCAATTAGTTTGTACAAAATATTAAGATTAATATATAATTTACATACAACAGTATTATTTCCACATAAAATTATGCTTTGATAATTTGAGAGAGGCCTTTCACCATAGTGCAACTAGGCACAATAAAGTGTAGCAATACAATACCTATTTTTACATGACATTTTAGAACAGTTTCGGTGAAAAATTGTGGCTAATATATGCATATCTTTCTAGCTATGGTAACAACGTGACAAACATTAAGTATTCATAATAATTATTTTTCCCTACATTTTTTTAATTGTATTTTAAAAACTATTTGTTTGGCTAAAAGGAAGGTGGGTGGATATCACAATCTGTAAGTAAGTGTTCACATGCAAATACTTTCATGAAGGAAAAAAAACATCAAAATCAAAAATAAAAATCGCAAAACTCATCATGGGTGGATTGAGTTGACATTTTAAAATTTATTAGTTCATTTTCATCCCTTTCACTTAACTTGTCATCTTGTTAGATTATAGATTTAAACTGACCCTTTTAAATTCTTGTTAAATAAGTATATTTTATATGTAAAATATTAAATTTAAAAAATTATAATTTGTATGCTATATTATTTTTTTAAAAATATGCTTCCTTATAGTATTGTAATTAAAAATAATGTAATTTTGACATGTAATGTAACCATGTGTATGCAACTACAATACTATTAAAGGTATTGCAACTTCGATGTTAAGAAAGCTAAATCAATCAATAAAAGTTAATTTCAATATGATATTATATATCAGTGTTTTTTCTCTCTTATGTTTTCGACCTCCAGAATTTGAAATAAGTATATTTTAATGATAATTTTTTAAAAAGGTTCTAATTCATAAAAGATGACTACTTAACAAAAATTTTTACAAACACTTAAAAGGTTATCACCACGTGTGAAATTATGCTACCATGATCATATTATTTGTGTTTTCATTGAACTAGGGTAACTTCAATAAATCAAACGTATTTGTTGAATGTTAGAAACTAAAAGAACAAAAAAGACAAACAACATATTTACCTCCATTACTCTGAGTAAAACCACGAAAAAGAAAAAAGAAACAGACTCCTGAAGAAATTGAAATTTATTACATGGTTCAAAATCATCATATAACATGTGGTCCCAATTAATAATAGCATAAGACGTGAACAATTAACCACCCTTATATTATTTTTAATCGATTAATTTAAAGTTTAAATAGAATCCATGATCCGTTAAATCATAAATTAGTTTTTGTTTAAATATTATATATGTTAATTTTTAAAACTAATTTGTTACTATAATCGTTATTATCTTGATTTCCAAATTTTAATTTAAGATTGTTATTTATTTATGTTACTTAGGTTACATGGAATTCAACGCCTACTATAGGTGTATGAATATAGGAGTTTTATCTGTTTCTTTGTTCTTAAATGTTTGATCAACTTGCAAACATAAAGGACAATTATCCATGTGACTACATGCCAAACATCAATTCTGTCTAAATTTTATTATGCGAACAGACCAAGTTATTCATCACATTAGTGTTTGTCTATATTCATCACAAAAACACCAAACACTTAATCTAATCATGCTTAACTCTCCTAATTTATTATTTCCAACAGAAAAAAAATGACCTAATTAATGAATACAGAAGATTTTTTACATGTCGTTATTTGCACTTGCAAACCCTTTTTATCTTGTGTGCTGGTAATTTTGGACTCATTTGATCCACTATAACTCTTAAGACAAAAACAAATATTGGTAGTTAATGTTTGGAACTGCTTCTGTGCTAATCATTTTGGACTCATTAGCTCCACTAATTTGGTTTTAAATCAAAAAATATTGCTAGTGCTTCGAACTTTTCTCACTGCTTCAGTGACATACAACTTTTTATTTTATAATTGAAAACATTTTCATATTAAATAGGTTCTGTTTTTTTGTTTTTTCAATTTTAATAACGATGAACAGTTAAAGAATAGTGATACTAATAAAAATATTAAAAATAATTGAATTAATGTTTTGAATAGTTCTTTTCTTTGTAATCAAACATTTTTTTTTTCTATAATAAAAGGAATATTAATGGTTGTGAATGTAGAATCAGTAGACAAATACTGTCATATTCATATGAATCAGATAATATTTTACTCTAGTAATAATAATGCACTTGGTTTACTTTGCATAGGAATAGGACAAAAGAGTAAGACTGAAGAAAATGAAACTAACAATCTTCAATTTGTTGTTTTGTATATGTCAGCTTCCTCGCTTTGTTTGTAGCTTTTTCATAAATTAAATGCTGATATTTCTTTGGGTCAAAATTCGAACTATACTAAACTCATCTTTCATTAATTTGCATGTCCTTTATTATATATGGAACAGATTAAATTTATGTTTTTTTTTATTGGAAAACTTTATAGAGACGAAAATACGAGGGAGGAGCTGAATCGAAAAGAAAATGTGGAAGTAATAATAAATAAACGTTGTCATATTATACTATTCTGTTAATAGGTTGCTTTATATTAACTTTTTCTTGTATAATGGAAATTAAGTTTTATGGTACATATAAAAAAATGGACAAGTTTATGTTGGCATAAAGAAAAAGGATTTTTCCAGTTGAATGATCATATATCAGTATAATATATTATTGATTAATGTAGCCATGCAGGCTCGGAATATCTATATTATTATTGATTTAATAAATGCTACTACATTTATAATGTTGGTAAATTTTTTTTCTCATCATATGGTATTTCTAAGTTTAAGATTAATTTATGAGTGTTTATATTCCTTACTTTGAAACTTCAATCCAATGTGACAATGAGGTTTGGGCCCAATCAATCCTAAAAACAAAATTGGACTGTAGAAACTCACGATCCAATAAAATAACAGCCTTGACCTTAATGCCATATGGTATTAATTAATACATATAAAATCTCTTTCGTCTTCCTTGGATTTTTTGAAAATATTCAAACTAGTCCTACCTTTACCATGTAAATTTTTGTACACATTATTACAGAAACTAATTTTCATAAAAAATGCGAAAAAGTAGAAGATTCAAGGGATAATTAGGAAGCATGAAGAGGAAAAAGTGAACAAAAAAACTGTGTGAATAGAATGGGCCCATGTCGCTATAAAAAAAATTACGTCCTATGAGGCCCATATATTATGGGACTAAACGTTAAAAAAAATATTTGAAGATGCAGGTAAATGGGCCTGTCCCGTTGGAAAGCTAAGCAGGGTATCGAGGCCCATTCTCTGTGGACGTGGACCAAAAGTTTAAAAACTTAAAATTTGGAGATGCGGGGTATCGATCCCCGTACCTCTCGCATGCTAAGCGAGCGCTCTACCATCTGAGCTACATCCCCTTTTTATTTTATAAGTGTAACATTACTTATAATTACATTATTATTTCAGAATAATAACAATAAATGAATCTTAAATTTTAAGGATTAAAGATATGATTAAATTATAATAAAATGTAAATAATTGTCTTACTATGAATGCTATTACTAATGAAATTAAAATTATATTTAATGCATCATCATTTATCTTCTCTCGTATTCAATTCATGTGTAAAATTAAATTCCACAAACATATGCAACATATCTTACTTGATTACAAACATTTATTTATTTATTCTAAATGTTTTTTAAATTTATTTTTTATAATTATGAAGTAACAATTATGGACAAAGAGTATAGTTATTATCATTAACTAAAATTATAAATAAGATATAAAAACTAACAGTATACTATTTTGGCTAACACTTGTAATTATTATAAAAAATATATAATAATTAGAGTTATACTAAAATATGTAATAAACTATAGCAATATTAACAATTATTTAAAATTAAATATCCAAAGGCACTGCTAATTCACTTTAGATAAATAGTTATCGATTATTTTAATCTTAAAGGAATTAGATTTCATTTATATAACGTGATTAAATTATATAAAAGTTAATATTTAGTATATAACCTTATTCTAATTATTTTCTTAAAGACTAATATTTAAGTTGCTAATTGTGAATTTGGGGTTTAATGTTTCAACCTTCAATAATATGATATTGTATGATAATTTTGAGTCATATTGTTGAATAAAACATGTTTTGGCAAGTTATATTTAAAGGGAACTGTTTACAAAAAAATATTTTGGGTAAACTACCGTTTTGATTTATGAAAGTTATGAGATGTGAAATGTAGTTTCAAGACAAAACTCCTGCTTATTAAATTTATTAATGATTTTAGGATTATGTTTTACATATCAGTGTTAATTTTTATTAAATGATAATTTAAGAAATAATTTTGTAATGTTAATTTTGAATTTTGTAATAATTAATAGATAACTATAATGTTAAATGAATCATAACTTTTGTAATTATTAGTGCACTTTATTTAGATGACAAAAATACCCATAAAAATTATTTATTTTGTAGCTGATAATTTATTTGATATAAAAAATAAAAAAATAATTGTATTTTAATATTATTAAAATTAAAAATATAACTAAACACAAAAAAATTAGTAGAAAAATAATATATTATTTATTTTTAATAAAGAAACAATTAACATAATATTGTATGTATTAAAAAACATATAATATTTATTTTCTATTATTTTTTTTTTGTATTTATTTATATTTTAATTTTTAACAATCTTAAAATATAGTTATTGCATTATTTAATTATTTTTATATTAAATAAATTATCAATTATAAAATATGTAACACTTATGAGTATTTTTGCTTTTTAAATACAATAAAAATACACTAATAATTATTAAAGTTGGGATTTATTTAATATTAGAGTTACTTATGAATTTTTATAACTTTTACAAAATTTAATGTTGATTAACTATATCTTATTGATTTGCTTTTTTTTTTTAATAAGAAACAACTACTTAATTTAACTTTTAATTAAAAAAATAATTACTTTCTTTGTTTTTTAATGGTTAGAATAAGACCGGAAATAATTGTAAAATAATAATTTATTATTTCGAGTGTGCACAGGTAAAGATAAGATTTTTCACGAGCATCAATGAGTTTATTATGTTGAATAACAAAAACGAGGAGAAGGGGGTACATAAATTAAAGGGACTAAACAGAAAATATAAGTGATAAGTTTGGAAGAAATATGTGCTTATTAACATCGCGTTTTCGATTTAAACAAAAGCATTGCTTGCACGCAACTCAAAAGTATTTTCTCTTTGTTGCCTCAAAAAATATCAAAAAATATTTTAGATAAATAATATTATTTTGTCAACATTTTAAAAGGAAATAATTTTCTAGTACTACAATCAGATAAAAAAAAACTTTTACATAAAAAAAATCAGTACATTTTCCTTTATTGATTCCATTCCGCGTACATACGTCGGTAATCGATGAAGAAAATTGGGGTTTTGAAATTGTGGCCACCAGCTATTGTTTATGTATATGTAGTAAATAAACAACTGATGCTACGTTTTAGCTTTTATTGAACCTTACAGCACTTAAAAGCTATCCTTTTCTTTCATTAATTTTTGTTAACTATTTCGAAAAAAAAAATAATGAATGTACTACAAAAATTTAAAACCAATTAAGTATAAATATATTTTTAAAAATTAAATATTTATATTTATATTAAAAGTTAATAATAAATTGATTCTAACCGAAATATTTATTTTTTTAAATTTTGGATGTAATTGACTAAGTTGACGAACTCCTATCATAATGGAGATCATCCGAAATTAAACAAAAAGTAATCCACTCAAATAAAAATTTGGATTCATAAAAAGCATAAGAATAATGATTCCAAATTTCGGATTCATTTATTTATGTTTTAAAGTTTTTCATATAAATATCAATTAAAAAGTGACCAATATTATTTACAATAATAAAATAATATCAGAATATATTTATCTGAATTTAAAAGACTATTCAAATTATTATTATTATTATTATTATTATTATTATTATATTCTCCATAATTCTTAATATATTATGATTTTTAAAAGGAAAAGAATATTTTGACAATGTTGAAAAAATTATTCCTACTTTGCAACTCATTTTAATAATATAATAATAAATATTAAGATTTTAAATTAAAAATAAAACTAAGTACAATTAAAATACTATAATTTAGAGTTGTAATGATATTTTTTATTTGATGGGTGTCAACTAGTACCACCCGTTCTAGAGAGGTCAATTGAATAGGTACCCAAAACATCATAAATCAAGATGACTGTTTAAGACGTACAAGGGAAGTAGCACTCAACTCCCTGATTTTTGTAAGTATTTTATGCTTATATATTTAGTTAATTTGTTTAAGTTAAAAGTTATTTTTGGCTTAAATAATGATCATTGTTTTCGTTCGATTTTTTTTAATGTGATGCTATTTTTGTTAAATTTAGTGTATATTTTTAATTTGGTAGATTTTATTTATATTACCGTATCCCGTTTTAGTGTTCTACATTTTAAAAAAGTTACAATTACGAAATTTATTTTGAAGCTTGGAAGATTTAACGGTAGTGTGGTTTAGAAGGCAGAGGGAGACATATATGCAAACAACAAAGAGTAGTTGGCGGCAATGCCTACAAGGCGTCTCAAAAATCGCCACATAAATATGTTCTCACTTTTTCATCACTCAATCACAGAGATAAAAATAATACGTAATTCCATACATAATTATTACTATATGTTTTCATCAGAAAAATACATTATTTCTCATTATAATTTACGCAACATAATAAATCTAGAACATATTGTTTCACAGAGTTCACGTTTAAAAAAAAGTTCATTGTAATCATTTACATTTCAAAAATTAACCAATAAGAAGTCATTAAGATTTCAAAAAATGAATAAATAAAAAATGGGGAAAATCTAGGAAAAAGGAAAGTGAGTGACAGTTCAACTAAAAAAAAACTAGTATCAATGTCAAGGAAAAAAAAAACACAATTAAAAAATGCATTTAATAGAATCCCAAATCTGACACAGATAATTAATAAAGAAACAGAGCAAGGGGGTAGGGAGTGGAACTTCTTTCCAGTAGCAGCATCCATGGTTGCTGGTGGTGGAGAGTGTTTCAGATCATAGATTACACCGAAGAGGAGAACCTCAACTAACGGCTAAACCTTGTTCCTTTTATGACATTTCCCTCTACTCAGCTAGCTAAAGCCTAAGCCTATGGAAACCATTACCATTACCAATTCAGTTTCCAAGTTACTGCCTTTGTTTTTCACGCTCTTGTTTGTGGGTTCTCAGCTCATACATTGCAATGTCACCTATGATAGAAAGTCTCTTCTCATCAATGGCCAGAGGAGAATCCTCATTTCTGGCTCCATTCACTATCCCAGAAGCACCCCCGAGGTATTTATGTCTCCCATTTTCTTTACTCTTTTTATGTGTTTCAGCTTTCAACCTCTGTTGTGTTGTTTTGTTTGCTTCAAATTATGTGGTTTCAGATGTGGGAGGATCTAATTAGGAAGGCCAAACATGGAGGCCTTGATGTCATAGACACTTATGTCTTCTGGGATGTCCATGAACCATCACCTGGCAATGTACTACTCTGGATCTTCCTCTCTCCCCATTAATCAACCTTACTTTAAAAAAAGTAACATTTTTCTGGTTCTTTGTGATTTTTTTTTTTTTTTTTAATTTTTGGTTTCTTTTTTTTGGTTTTTTTTGTTTTTTTTTTTTTTTTTTAATGTTGCGTTGCAGTATAATTTTGAAGGAAGGTATGATCTAGTACGGTTTATTAAGACGGTGCAGAAGGTGGGGCTTTATGCCAACCTTCGAATTGGACCTTACGTGTGCGCTGAGTGGAACTTTGGGTACATTTTTCTTCCATAATCCATGTCTCTCTATCTCTCTGTTAATGTAAGATTTGGTTGTGATTCTTAATGTCGTTCTTTAATGGTGTACTGTAGAGGAATTCCTGTATGGTTGAAGTATGTTCCCGGTGTGAGCTTTAGAACGGATAATGAGCCTTTCAAGGTTGGATTTGCATTTCATTCACATGGATTCTCTCTGTTGATTCAGGTCTTGGATAATCTGACTTTTCCGTTTTTCATTCTTAGGCAGCAATGCAAGGTTTCACGCAGAAAATTGTCCAGATGATGAAGAGTGAGAAGTTGTTCCAGTCTCAGGGTGGTCCAATAATTCTCTCTCAGGTATGCGATTCAATTCATTTTGTGGTATAAGTGAAGAAATGCTCAAAAAACTGACCTGGCGCTCACTTGCATTCATACCAATGAATCACTTTTTCAGGAGACAATCTTAAATTGTGTTCTTTTCTCTTATTGTCTCGTGTTTTTGTAGATTGAGAATGAGTACGGACCAGAGAGCAGAGCAATGGGAGCTGCTGGTCGTGCGTACTTAAACTGGGCTGCAAGCATGGCTGTTGGATTGGGCACAGGAGTGCCCTGGGTGATGTGCAAGCAAAATGATGCCCCAGATCCTGTGGCAAGTTCTCTCCTTCTCTTGCTTGTTTCATTTGCTTCCTTATTAATTTGTTTGAGGGTTGAATATGATCTATCCAATTCTCGGTTACAGATCAATTCATGTAATGGTTTTTACTGTGATGATTTCACTCCAAATAAACCATACAAGCCTACCATGTGGACTGAGTCTTGGAGTGGCTGGTAAGCTGTACAGTGTCTTACATTTGAAGTTGGTTCTGTAACTATAGATTCGGTTGGGTAATTTTTTTCCTACGATCACAAGGTTTACAGATTTTGGTGGCCCAATTCACCAGCGACCAGTTCAGGATCTATCATTTGCAGTTGCTCGTTTCATTCAAAAGGGTGGCTCGTATGTGAATTATTACATGGTTGGTCACCTTCTAGTTTTTCTTATTATTTTTATGAAAAAATACTTCCATTACTTGGATAAGGCTCAGTTCTGTTTCCTCTTGTGATGAAACATTGGCTGCGTTACTTTAAAATCTGAATCTCGCTTATGTTCTTAATGAAAAATGATAGTATCATGGAGGAACAAACTTTGGACGATCAGCTGGAGGCCCATTCATTACTACAAGCTATGACTATGACGCTCCAATTGATGAATATGGTGAGAAAACTATGCTTATAATGAGTACCTTTTTTTTTTATTATTTGTCTGTTCCGTTATTCATTGCCACTTATAGATATAGTTACTACTGAGCTGTGAATCATAGTTCTTCTGTTGAAGTGTATTTTATAAGTTGCGTAAGTTGCGGGCACAAAGATAGTTCATATTATAGTTTGTTTCATCCTAACCCAATGTGATGTGTTGTGTTTAGGTTTGATCAGGCAACCAAAATATAGTCATTTGAAGGAGCTTCATAGAGCTATTAAGCGGTGTGAACATGCTTTGGTTTCTTCGGATCCCACAGTTGCGTCGTTAGGAAATCTACAGCAGGCAAGTTGCCTCTGATGTGAAGCAATTGTCCTCTTGGCATTTTTGTGCTTGTTTATGATGAGTTAGTCCTGTCTCTGTGCTTGGAAATTTTCCAGGCTCATGTATACTCTTCAGGTACTGGAACATGTGCAGCTTTTCTAGCAAACTACAATGCAAACTCTGCTGCTACGGTGACGTTCAATAACAGGAACTATGATTTGCCTCCTTGGTCCATAAGCATCCTTCCTGATTGCAAAACTGATGCATTTAATACTGCAAAAGTAAGAATACTTCACGAGACCTTCTAAAGCTATGAATGTGATGAAAACATTTTTTCCCATCAGTATTATTTCTTGTCAGCCTTTCCCTCTGCACAAAGAAATTGACTGTATTGTTGTGTCTCCATGAAGGTGAGAGTTCAAACTTCACAGGTAAAAATGGTTCCTGTCAGTACTAAGTTGTTCTCATGGGAGAGCTATGATGAAGATCTATCTTCTCTGGCTGAGAGTTCAAGGATTACATCTCCTGGACTATTAGAACAACTCAACGTTACCAGGGACACCAGTGACTACCTATGGTACATAACCAGGTAATTTGCTTGATTTTCTAAAAGCTACCAAATGAACTGAATTTTAGTGTTGTCTGCATAATGACAAAATAAATTATGCAATGCCTATTGGAACAGGATGCTGATTTATGACGAAGAAATTGCTTTTTATTTTTCAAGGATTCCCTGAACCTAGCCACTTTTGTCATATTTCAGATTTAAATTCTTTATCAGATAGATTCTGTTATCCTTCCTTGTCAGCTAGCTTCATCCTTTAATCTTACTGTTTTTTCTGGTCGGCGTGCTGCAGCGTTGACATAAGTTCATCAGAAACCTTTCTTCGAGATGGAAAAAAACCCAGCATTAATGTGCAGTCTGCTGGAGACGCTGTTCATGTGTTCGTTAATGGGCAATTTTCAGGTTTTTTCCGATTGTAGTTGAACGTGCAGTTCCTTTGTTTGCAGATTGCAACTTTGCGTATTGAATGATTCTGAGTTAAACTGGTTTCTTTTACAGGGTCAGCTTTTGGGACAAGGGAGCAGAGAAGTTGTACATTTAATGGAGCCATAGATCTCCACGCTGGAACAAATAAAATTGCTCTTCTCAGCGTGACTGTTGGATTACCTGTTAGTACTGAATACCATGCTTGTAAATCCAACTTGAAATGGCCTATTATTTTCTAGTTAGTATATTTAGTACATTGCTTTGCTCGACCACTATGCTACTGGTCATTGATTGATTTTCTGTTTTTCACTGGAAGAATGTTGGTCGGCATTATGAAACATGGGAGACAGGGATCACTGGTCCAGTCTTGCTACATGGTCTCGACCAGGGACACAAAGATTTAACATGGAATAAGTGGTCGTACAAGGTCTGATGCACTCAAACTTGTTAGTCTAACATATGTATTCGTAAGTTTCAATTGATGGGACCAGAAAATGTTTTCTAATTACAATAGGTTGGCCTAAGAGGAGAAGATATGGATTTGGCGTCTCCCAATGGGGTATCGTCTGTTGATTGGGTTCAAGAATCACAGGGTACACAAAGTCGGTCGCAATTGAAATGGTACAAGGTGAGATAATAGTTAAGATCAGTGTTATTCATATAACAGTATATTTCTATCACATAATTTATCACAACTAGAAGCTTACTATTATTAAGTTGGGAGCTGCAGGCTTATTTTGATGCACCTGGTGGAAAGGAACCACTGGCTTTGGACCTAGAAAGCATGGGTAAGGGTCAGGTATGGATCAACAGACAGAGCATAGGGAGATATTGGTTGGCCTATGCAAAGGGTGATTGTAATTCTTGCTCCTATTCTGGAGGCTTTCGTCCTGTAAAATGCCAACTTGGTTGTGGCCAACCCACTCAACGATGGTACTGCTTTTCTTCTGTAAAGGATATCGTATAAGCTAATAACATGCTTTATTATTGAGTCTTCTTTAACATTTTGTTACTGTTTGGAGCCGTTGAGCTTGTGCAGTCTGACATGTCAGTGTCACGTGAAAAAAATAGTGCGCAACCTTTTATCATTTTGTGTGTTTACCTTTGGTCGTGTCGGTATCATTACATTTCCTTCCAGATACAGTAATGATAATGCCACAACCTTTTTTTGTGGTGTGCCAGATCCAATGCTGCTGAATATTATTTTATGCTAATGATTTGAAGAATGGAGATTTTACCAGTTGTTGTGTTTGGAATTTGGCAGGTATCACGTTCCGAGGTCCTGGCTAAAGCCAACGAAGAACTTGATCGTAGTGTTGGAAGAATTAGGCGGAAATCCTTGGAAAATATCTTTGGTGAAGAGAATGGTACATACTCCGGCAGGTCATGGGCAGTGAACCCAATTCAGAGAATTTGAAGAACCTGAATAAGAAGTTGTGTGTCCACGGTCGCTTTCGTTGGGATTGGTTGAAACAGAGGTAGGTTTGGAACAATAAGTCATCGACTTGGCAATAAATCAGCTTGAGTTGGTTAAACCGTTTAGGGCTGCAAGTGTTTTATCGTTAGTTCTATTCTATGGTTCCCAACACCCAGATTATCTGTAATTTATTCTTTTCAACTACGACCTATGTATCATCTCCTCTTCCGCTGGTTTTTCTTAATAAAAGTTAAATACCGTGTAAGAATAACACCATTGTCTTCATTTGGAATTAAAGTGGTGTCAAAAACCTTATGTGTAAAGTTAATGTCCTATAATTATATGGAACTACAATCTCTAGATAACTATAAAATATATATATAATCTAACAGTGATATAAGAGTTGATTGTTTGGAGTGACTGACTGTATAACCATAATAAAAAGGATCACCAAAATGACTGACCGCATAATTATAACAAAAAAGGAGTCACTCATACATTTGAAGGGAAATATATCCATATGAAAAGAAAAAAAAACAAAAAATAAGAGACTCACATTTGATGAGAGATTGTTGGGAATAGTCAAGTGAGTCAAAGTTCCACATTGGATAAAATAGATAAAGTTAAACACTATATAAAAATAAAGACCCATAACATCATTGTCTTAAAATTTTAGGATTAAAGTGGTGTCGAGACTAATATCCTAATCATATAGAATCATAATCTCTAGGTAACTATGACCGTGATTAAACAAACAATATAACCCACCACATTCTTTATTTCCATTCTAAATATTAGTAGTCAAAGGTTGACTTTCCTTCCTTTATGATAACTATTAAATACTTTATGAACGCCTAAATTACTAAGCAAACCTAAGGACCGGGTTTCTTCTCATGCTAATTTAATTTTATAAAGAATATAAAATTATATAAAAAGAAAATATTTGGAAAGAGAAGTTTTAAATAAATTGAAATAAAAAAAAATGTATTCGAGTAATTTATTGTTTAATATTAGAGAATTTAAAGTTTTATTAAAAAAAGCAGGAATTTGTAAACTTTTTATATTTTATCTTTCAGTAGAAGCTCGATTAAGATATCATGAATTTGATTTGAGTTGGAACATATTCACATTAACACTTTAACAAACTAAATTTCAATCGCGACATGTTAAACTTGACACTCTTTTTTTCGATTCATTTACACATTAAAGTTATATTTTATTAGTTTACAATCAATGGGAGCTGATATTTTTAGTTTTTGTTAGCTCCCTCAATTATTTTTATAACAAAATTTAGAAATCAAGTAATACTTAAAAAAATCTTAATAGTATACTATTTAGATAACGCAAATATGCAATGTGATTACAACTTAAATAATTAATGTTGCAAGTTAAGTTTCAATAATCAATTGTAATGAAATAATTTAAGATATAAGTGCAGTAATAAGTTTTATTTATCAAATTAAAGACAGGGATTGTACTGTATGTCTCATCGGTCGATCGGCCAAACCTAATCCCCAGGCCCATTGGCCAAGGTTGGAAATCTTATACATGAAAGGCTATCGGTCGATCGGCCTCATAAATAAACTGTAGGACCATCGGCCAATCGGCTCTGCCAATAAATCACATAGCATCGTTAAAAGACTATCAGTCGAACGGCTGGTGAACAAGCTGTAGGACCATCGGTCAAACGGTTAAACCAATAAGTCAGGTCCATCGATCCATCGGTAACGCTTAATCGAGCGACTCTGATCCCTAATGGCACATCGGTCGATCGGACAAGCATGAGCAACACCTAAACATAACAAAGGACAAATCAATAGACCAACCGTCGGTTGATCAATCTCTTCAGACTTGCGTAATCCTTTACATGCGTACGTCGGTCGATCAGCCATACACGAGTCGTTCACGTTAAAAACAAGACACGACTAATCTGGTCAAGCGGCCATGGGTCGAGCGGTCGAACAACCAATCAATCGGGTTAATTAACGCTAAACGAGTCAGTAATCTTGATTAAGGGGTCATTGGACCGTAATTAAGGAACCCTAATCACAGGCCCACACCGAAAACTATAAATAGGGCCCAAAGGTAGGTTGGTAAAGATCTTTAATTCGCATTTATTACAGCAGTTACACTGATACACCGATCGGCTCATTACTGACTTAAGCATCGGAGTCCTTTAGACAGGTACCTCGATCGTCATCCCAACCGATCAAGCGAAGGAGTAGATTTTCTTGGAGAAGAAGTTATCGCTGTGGTGAGAAGTGGAGTAAGCTTGAAGAGGTTCTTCAGTAGGCTCTTGGCCCCTACCCCCGAAACAGTGATTATCTAATTAAAGACTGAAAAATTATATATATGCATATAACGAGGATTGTCAAGCTATTTATTTATGGGTTAACTCGTATCACTTCGTTTTTAGTGGCTCAATATAAGTGAGATTATTTTTCAATCCATTTTATCATTTCTATTATTTTTAATTCTAATGACCAATAATATTTTTTCTGATATTCACTAATATTGTTCAGTAGGTAACATTAGTTAATATTTATTGTCAACACCAATAATGTTTTTAACTTAAATTAAACACAATTCTTTTTCTTCAATATCAACATATATTACTTTTAATCAATGTTATTTAAAATTGTTTTCGACCAACATTATAATACGATATCTTTAATGAAACGAAGAAAAAAATTAAAAATTAAAAAATTAAAAAAATCATAATTTTAATATATTTATAATTTAATAATTTCCATATTAAAAACTTTTACATATGTTTATTATGAATATACTCAAAGAAAATGAGTGCTAAGAAAGAAACTCGTTATTACCCTCATTCTGCTTTGTCTTTTGTGCTGGTTAGCGTCAAGTGTAAGCGCACTAAGCCGTTATTGTGTGAGGTCAATGTCAGGTTGTTAGCTTTTTTTTTATTTTACAGCTGTTACATTTCTTTCTTCTTACATATATTTACAAAATTATGACATAATTTTTATCTATTTATGATAATATGGAAAAGATATATTTAATTAAGTTTATTTTCAATGATATAAGTTTAAAGATTCACATCACTAATTGTTTATATAATAAATTATATATTTCTATAAGGTGTTTAAAACACTAACTTTTGTGTTTAAATATACAGTTTGTTATATCGTTTCAGAAATAAAGTTGTTTTTTAAACTTTTTTGAAAATATTTCTTTTACTTCTCTTTAACATTCTTCTTCAAAATTATTAACAACTCTGTGTAACATGAAAGTATTTAAGTATATTATATACTGTTTGATATTTAATAATATTGGCATATCATTTTCAACAAATAAAAATAAGAGATAGTTTAATTTATGCTATAGGTAACATCAAATTCATTGCAATTTGAGTGGGTTTCACGATAATTAGTTTAGATTAACACCATGTCAAATTTATTGATTCAACTGAACAATTGTTATGTTTATATTATTTAAACTTATTTATTGTAAATATTTTAGTTCAAAACTAGTTTTATTGTTTTCTTTTACTTTTTCCACTCTTCATTTAAACTCTATGGAGAAAATATAATTGATTATTAAGCCACATTATTTAAATTTTATTTTTTATTAATCTGTTTCAACTATTTTCTTTCAAAATTATTTTTGATGCTTTTCCTGTCTTTCAAAATTATTTCAACTATCAGAATTTACAATATCCTTGGGATTGATTTGAAAACCATGCAATTTGGGACAAAAAGTTCCCTTCAAAATACACTTCCAATTATGTCTATAGGAACATTCTTTTGACTTTTTTATTGTCTTCTGGTTTTCTTGGTTTTTTTCATAGAAAAATCTATTTTTCTAATAAGGATTGAAACAATCATATTGTAACAGAGTCTAATTACAGATATATTAATTATATAATTTTATTTCCTTAAAAATATAATATTATTTGATGAAACAGTTATATTATCTGCAGAATATAGTTTGATGCATTACGTGCTGATTTATCGGTTCCCTATAGTTCATTGTAAACACTTCGTAGTTATAAGTTGAATTACATCACAATCTAATCTTTTACATATTAAGTTATCGCCTAAAATTAAAATGAATACTATTAATGGTGACATATGCAGGGGCACTGCAACAATTTCATTTATACATAACTCAGTCCATGTTTTACTAACTCCATAACCAAGCTGAAATCATCCAAACAGATTCAAAAAACAGTAAAAGCAAAATGACTTGAAGAAATACATTTATTATTCTAAACACATTCATTCATATGGAACTAGCAGCAGCAGCAGGCTCTGAATGCTTGACTATTGCCTGTTGCAGCTCATCTTTCTTGGCTCCCACAACCTTGTCCACCACCTTGCCCTCTTTCAAGAACAGGAAGGTTGGCATAGCTTCAACCTTCCACTCTTGTGAAACAGACTGAAGAACCAAAGTGATTGCAAGAATGAATTAGGAAATTCCTGATAATGCTATAGGATCTAGAATAAAATGAAGTAAATCATGTTCTGTGAAAGATTTAGATGGTCATATTCACCTCCAGTTCATCTACATCCACCTTGAGAAAGGTGACATGGGGCAGCTTTTTAGCAATCTCAGCTAGGATTGGAGCAATGAATCGGCATGGACCGCACCAAGAAGCGGTGAAATCCACCACAATCTATTCAAGAAATTTCATTTCAGTATTCTTAAAATTGCGTAATGAAAAGATAAACCATGTTAAAGAATCACAAATGAAGGCAGTAACGACACAGATCAAACATAAGCCACATTTTAAAGAATCACGAATCGTGCTAATCATGACACAGATCTTCAATAACCTAATAAATCACAAAGGCAGCTAAAAATTTCATCAACAAGGGTACTTTCAGGGGATCAACATCCTCTGCAGCTACTTCTAAACAGCAACACCCCATACTAGTTTAATCAAGACAGTACATGCAATTGAAACTTCCATCACAGGCACTTCAATTGATTAAATATATCAAAGAATCCAAAATTCCCAATATCAAAGTAGAAAGAGCAACTCTAAGATAGATCACCACAATAAACAGTCTTTTCAAAGGTTGGTTAAAAAATCAAAAGCTAATGTGAAAAACCCTAACATGCATAATGCTGTGCAAATTAAGACATAGGAAAGAGGAAAATGAAACTAGAGAGGAAGTTAAGGAGTTAAAAATTACCAGCTTTTTGGACTCTTGTCCCTTTTTGAGATGTTCTTCCCACGCACTGACGCTGTGAACACCGATAACTTGTCCCTCTTCGGCGGCCATTGTTCTCTTTCTCTTCCTCTGCTTCTTTGGATTCTTTTCTTTTTTTGTGGATGCAATAGGGAAGAAGAAGTCCCTACATATTTATAGAAATAGATTTCTTAATATTAAATATTAGTACAAGAATACGCGTTTATTGCGAGTTCACATTTAAGCGGCGCAAGTCCCCGTGTCAAGGGCTACCTAGTAATTTACGTTGTGCCTCATGGATGACGTCAGGGACGAGAGAGAGTGTAAAACTCTCACACCTATTTCTTTGTTGTGGCGTACAATTTTTATTCGTATTCATTAATTAAATGTCGGATACATTTTAATCTCAAACTATTTTTGTATCCAATCTTTTATTAATAATACTCTATTAGTTTGAATAACTATATGTTTAACAACAACCTACTTGACAAAAAATAAATAAAGTCAAATGGTAATTGAAATATTATTTATAAATAAAGGGATAACATAAATAAGAAAAATAACAACTAATAAAATTAAATATTCTCAGAGTTTACCCTTAATTAAATAAGGAGGATGCTGTATTAAATAAACACCAACGTTTCCCTTCCTTCTTTCTTGAACTAGATGCTTTGAAACAGATAGTGTATATTTTGTAAATTTCACGCATCTTACGGATCTTAAAAACATTTTAAAAACTTCAAGTCTCGTTGACTTTGTCTCGAATATTTATTACTTGATATCAAGTTATAACTTTGCCTTTTCAATTTTTTTTATATATTTTTACAAGTTTATAGCTTTAGAATTTTACAATTTGACACCCTTATAATCCAACAATTTTAGGGTTCTATAATTTTATACCTTTATTTTATAGTTATATTGTTTCATATTTTATTCTTTTATGGTAATAAATTCACATTTTTATAATTTTATTATAAATCAAAATTACTGATCAATTTTTTCTCATCAATAAAATTTGTATTTTTATCTTTTTATTGATAAAATTATTACAGATTTAAAAACAATAATCATAGATAAATTTATCAACAAATTTTACAAAAGTCAAATTAGCGATAAATTTATCGATAAATATTTAAAAAATTTAATTAGTAACAAATTTACCGATAAAATTTATTGATAAGAATTATCAATATAATTTATCAATAAATAAATATTATAAACTATCAATAAATTTTATCAATAAATTTATTAATAATAAAAATTTTAATTTATTAACAAATTTTATTGATAAATTCATTATTAATGAACGTTTTCATTAATTAATTAATATTTTTAATTATATAATAAAATTCGTAAACTATCAAAATTTTCATTAGATAAAATTCGTCAACAATCTATCATTTTCTTGTAATAATTATATAAAATGATAAATAATTGAACTAAATTTGAAATAATCTATAAATAATCGAAAGTTAATAAACTATAAAAAAAGCTAAAAACTAAAATATTTTATGTGACAGAAAACCTTAGAAAGTTTACTCAAAATAAAATATAATTCATTACATTAACAATAATTGTTTTATTTGAAACCGATGATATATTATGTCATGATATCGATTACTATGATGTTTTTTCTCAATTTCAAGTTATTTCTATATAACAATAATACGAAATAAATAATAACAATGATAATAATAAGAACAACATAAGTAATAATAATGAAAATACTATTAAAAATATAATTTTTAAATTAAATACTCCAAAAATACTATTAGTCTACTTTTTGTTTTACATAGTTTATAAAAAGATTATTTCTATTTATTTATTTTTCAACCAGATAATATTTATTTTTATCCACTTCTCTCTTATTTACGTGTATAATTGGAACAGTGAGAGTTTCAATTAGTTAAAGACGTCAAAATAGCATTAATAAAAATTATAATTCAAGTATTAAATTACGTGACAATAGATCAGTATATAAAAGAAATGTATGTTGAAGTATGATATTAGGATTCAACACCAAAATCCAAGTAAGTTACGTGTAAATAGATGAAATCAATTTATCATACATGATCTTGATTTTGATTTTGTTTTATTCATTGAAAGATTGATATTCATATGACACATCAGCATTCAATTGTGTTGACCTTATGATATATATTTTCTTAATGAAAATATTATAACTCATTAAAAGATTATGGAGGTTTTGAATTCGAATATTGGGCCAAATGTTAGATTAGGCCCAATAAAATTTTTGGGGCCTGATTTATCTTGATCTAAAATTGGCACGTGGTATATCCAGAACCACAAACAAAAGAAAATCTTCTATCATATGCTTAATCTTCATTATTATTATGTCATCCACATAATCTTATTTGAACTCACAAAATCTAACTCCAGCAGGGGGAAGCTAGCCACTGTGAAGTTCAGAACAGAAAATAGTAATAATAAAATTAGCAAGAGGTCCAATAATAACCACACAACAAAACTCTGTCTGTAACATTCACTTCTACTTCTGCGTTTGCTTCTCTTATATTCTATTCTAAATTTCTCATTGGAAGAAATGGCATTCCCACAGCTTATCCCTTCTCCTTCTTCTTCTTCTTTACCTCACAAACCCTCCTTAAACCCTACAAAACTATCTCTAAACCCTAAATCCCCAAACTCTCTGCACAATCTCAATCTCGCCGTTCTCCGCCACCGCTGCCGGAAGCCTAATTCCACTCTCCGCTGCTCTGCCTCTTCCTTCTCCGAGAAGCACCACACGAACTCCCCCAACTCCGATGACGTCGTCGAGCTTCCTCTCTTCCCTCTCCCTCTGGTCCTCTTCCCCGGCGCCATCCTCCCATTGCAGATCTTCGAGTTCCGCTACCGTATCATGATGCATACTCTCCTCCAAACAGACCTCCGCTTCGGCGTCATCTACACGGATGCCGTCTCCGGAACCGCCGCCGTTGGCTGCGTCGGCGAAGTCATAAAGCACGAGCGCCTCGTGGATGACCGCTTCTTCCTCATCTGTAAGGGCCAGGAACGGTTCCGAGTGAACAGTGTGGTGCGCACGAAACCCTACCTGGTCGCGCAGGTGACGTGGCTCGAGGACCGGCCATCTCCCTCCACCGACCTCGATCTGGACGGGCTGGCCACCGAGGTGGAGACTTACATGAAGGACGTTATCCGGTTATCCAACCGGTTGGGAGGGAAACCGGAGAAGGAGGTTGGGGATTTGAGAAGAAACCTGTTTCCAACGCCGTTCTCGTTCTTCGTTGGCAGCACCTTCGAGGGCGCGCCAAGGGAGCAACAAGCGCTGCTTGAATTGGAGGACACCGCCGCCAGATTGAAGAGGGAGAAGGAAACATTGAAGAACACTCTTAATTACCTCACTGCTGCTTCTGCTGTTAAAGATGTTTTTCCCTCTTCTTCCAATTCTTCTTGATTGGTGATTTATACTCTATACCCAATGTATTGTTGCTTGTAAGTGTAACTTCGTGGCAACATATTGAGAAAATAGATGTAAATTCTTTTCGTGCGAAAACTCTGCTTGCATTTTTGTTCTTTACTGAGATACCTATTATATATTGCGTTGCTTGATAGATAAAGATGGTATATGCCATTTGATCTGCGGATTCAATACAAGTAGTGCTGCAGGCTAATAGAATATTTAATCTGTTTCATTTCGCCACCTGATGCAGACAGTTAGATGCATATTCTGTTTTAGAATAAAAATGCACATCAAATGAATTGATGTTCTTCTATGTTGATGATGTTTTAGTAATGCTTTTTCTATAACTTGCTCTTTTAAGTGCTCAGTGGATGTGAATTGTTATGACTGTTCATCGACTTTAAGCGTTTCGATTTTAATAGGATTTGCAATTTGGGAATTATTGATGTTGAGACAATGTTTAGTTTGTGCCTAGAATTTTGTTGAACATATTTGATTATTAGTTTCAAGTCTGTATCTGCAGACTGAGGTTTGAGGTGTGCAAACTAAGATCAGAGCATCACTAATCCAAATTAATACAATTGGCTACCCGATTTTCACTTATCCTGCAAATGAAAACAAACATCTACATTGGCAGAACTGGCACTGATGGAGGATTCAGGGTGGTTTATATTGTCACTATCTGTCACCTCCCTGTCTTAGCTCCTTTTGTTTTGGGCTTAAAAATTAATTCTTCCATTTTCTAAAGTAAAGAAAAAATAAATGCCTGTTTTAGTTTTTATGTTATTTTATAACCGAAGTTTATTTCAACTTATTCTAATCATATACTTCATTTATGTTACAGTTCATAATCAATTTCAAGCATATGTGTGAAAACGCATGCATCATGATGTAAAGACCCCACAAGTTAGCATTGGTAACATTTATTTTGATACGAAAATCCCATACGAGATCCATTTTCAGACACGCACTTCCGACAACTTTAAAATGGACAAACTCCCAATGTAGATGCACAATTTTAGAAGCTAGCGATTGTAGCTAAAACAAAAACGTTTCCTCTATAATAGAACGATATGCTATTCGGGTTGTACAAGCATTCCCTACATGCTTATCCAATCAATATCCTTACACAATATCGAATATAATCCATTTGTCAACACTTGATTCCTTTTGAGCGCTAATAGGCTACCCGTGATAAAATAACCCATTAACACAAATAAATAGGATAGCAACTATGAATCATACAAATGGATGGTGTTGAAAAAACTTCAATGAGATTTCCAACCTCTTGGCTTGTTGGAGAAATCCTGATTTCCTGATGTGATTGCTGTGGTCCCATTTGTAATCTGCGGTATAGAGAAAATCAGTAAGTATATTTGTTTTATTAAAAAATGCAATGCTAATTACACAATTTTCTGATACATTCTCTTTATGTGGATGAATACAACGTGTTAGTATTTCTTAGTAAAGATTGCATCAAATGGTAATGAACTAAAAATTGTGAATTGAAATATGTTTTAGTGGAACATAAACGTCAACAAATCGATCACCCACGTTTTGGGCACCATATTAGATCATTTAATTGTGATGATGAGCACAGGTAAGAAGGAGTTAATACTAACCTTTAAACATTGGCTCTTTTTTGTATCACAAATTGGATAATCCTGGGGGCAACAGTGCCGCCTGTCTTTACAACACACAGCAGAAGTTAACCCACAGCATTTCCAAGAAAAGCATATTCCAAGAAAGCTCGTGGCACAACAACATGTTTCTCCTTCTGAACAGTGAGTGAACAGATTACATCTTACAGGAGCTGGGGGAGGAGGAGGATTAGGATTGGTCTTGATAGGATATGAAGCTAATGTGTTGATTCCACATATCCCTTTGGAATCGCCACTGTTCCGTATCATGTGTATGTAACCATTCATTCCCCAATATTTTCCCCATGAGTTCTTTACAATCCAATAATCAACTCCATTTTCTGAACCATAACCTACTATCAATACTGCATGATCCAAAGCAGTTGAACATGGTCCGGAGAAGATACCCTAATACATCAATATTTTATAGCCACTGTTAATTTTAAGATAGATGGTACAGATATATGTGATAATAATACAAATAAGTCAGTGCTCATATTGATCACTGGATTACCAACCTGTGAGTACAACTGGAAAGCTCTATCACTACCACATATGCCTACACTCACAGGCTGTGAAGCAACGGCCTTTAGTATCTCTTCCTCGTTCGAAGGCAAATCAGCATAATCATCAATTGTAACAATACGCCTTTTCAACTGTAGATTATATGCAGGAAGAAAGGGTGAAAACAGATAATAAACATACTAATATCAGCAAAACAAATAAACAGAAAAGGAAGAAAGGAAAGACAAAAAATTTCACAAGCAGTTTTCTGGTTTTAGACCCTTGGTAGGTACCAGAAGTCACATTAAACACTGATTAGTTTCAGTCAAACTCGGTGGACTCATTAACAAGTTTTATCTTCTTCTTTTCTTTCCACTTGATCTCAAGTACTGGTTAAAGAGAAATCATACTATATGGTGCTTGAACCAACAGGTGTGGGTATACAATTGATAGACTGAAACTTAAGAATTCAACATTTTGGAGGGAAAGCGGCTGAAGAAGCAAAAATACCTTGTCCTTATTGCAAGGCCGTTGCCGAGCTTGATATGGATAATCATCCTCTGTATCAATCCCTTTGTTGTCAATGATAAATTGGTATGCATAATCCATGAGTCCACCTTCACAACCACTGTTGTAGGATGTGTCACAATCTACCAATTCTTGCTCAGAAATGCTTTCAAGAGACCCAGTAACAATCTTATTTATACCTTCAATTGCACCAGTAGCTGAGAACGCCCAACATGCACCTAGATAACACACATCTTAAGTTGTCACCGAATTGTATCATGAACAAATCATAGTGACAACTAAAAAGTCCAAGAAGAACAAATAGCATGTCACCAAGAATGACGAATTCAAAATCAACTAATGAATTTTTTGCACAATATACAAGAGAGATAAGTAGCTTTCTTGTATCAAAAGTTTTTTAACTAAACCGGATTTTCCTTGAAGGTCTTATGCCACGAATTGGCAAAATCGTAAAACCAGCTGACCATACAATAGTTGTTTGTCAAATTAGAGGCCAACTAAACACTCCCTAAACTCCTAACAGTAATCTGGCTATGCCTATTAAACATTTAGAAAAAATAATTATCTCTCTGAACCTACTCACTAATTATAAATATAAATGTTGGAATTTCGATTTGAGATTAGCATATTCCCAAAAGCGAATTCATCAAGTTAAGATTGTTTCTCACTTATATATGCTAGAATCTCTAGCACGCCGTGAGCATCAAATTGGTAGGATTCCATATTCAGAAACGGTTGGTATAAACCACCCAACATTTACAACAACTAGAATATGCATTCATAGAATCTTAAATTGACCAAACTTCATAATGAGATTATATCACTAGTTAATGTACAATCTCTAACGTAACCTTTAGGCGAAGGATTAAGTATCTCCAATATGAAATTTCCACAACTAATATATGCTAGTGGGCTATAATAGATGGTACAATAGAACCTACTAAGCTACAGTAGTGTATAACTTTAACTTCTTCTTTTTTCCAAAAAGTACTTACTAGAAGAAACATGTGGCCTAAGCTGGTGTCTGATACAACTTCAAAATTGAGCTCATGGAACGAGAGTTAGGTACTACTGCCACTAATGTTGAACGATTAAGAAGAAAAAGTATTTGATAATTTTGAAAAAGGGCGTATAAAGAAGATATAGGGAGTACCGCAGGCTCCTTGGTCTTTGACAGGTGTAACAGCGCCACTCTGTCTCCAATCGATCTCAGAAGGAAGGTGTAGAAGCTGATGGGGTTGTTGATTCTGAAGCCGCTTGAATCGAAGCATGGAAGGGGAAAAGCCAAGGCGTGAGGTTTTGAATTCATGGTGGGTGAGATCGGCGAATGCGTTGAGGGAGAGAGTGTAGGTGGAATTGTTAGCATTGGCGTTGTGGTTGTGTTGCGAGACAAAGGCATAGTTGTCCTCGAACACACGGAACCTGTAGCGTTTTTCTTCCTCGGAAGAATAGGTTTTGGCGTGTTCCTTGCACCACCTTTCGAACAGATCGGAGGTGTCGGAGGCAGAGGCGAAAGGCAAGAAGAGAGTGAAGAGGAGGATGAGAGACAACAACAATTTCATCGGACCTTTCGTGGAAAATCAGAATTAACAACGCTGAGTTTGAGTTGGAATTCCTAGAAAGGAGGAACGTAGGTGGTAGAAGGTTTGAGGAAGCTACTTTTGGATCGATTCTGGACATCCAGTGATCCACACGGTCCCAACTCCCAACTACAAAACCACACTCAATATATGTTCTATCCACTTAAAATTTAGTATATTTCATTTATAAAAAAAAAGTAAATAAACATGTTTGTCTCAAAATTGAACACGCAAAAGAGTGTACCTGAGGCATATGATTTGTTTTAAAGACTGCGTGTATGTAATATTAGAGTCTGGTCTAGGATCAGAAATTGGGTTGGTCCATTTCGTTTTAACTCATCTAATATTTGGTCTGCATAATAATTAAGAGCTAATTTTTCTAATTGTGTTGATCTGTATTGCATAATATCTGATCTGTAAGTCAAGTCAGCTGGTTGGTTTGTATAAACAAAATTAAAAGAAAAACTATGCAAATGTTATAATAATTGTCCTATTTTAATGTTCTATATTTTGAGTGCATTGTATAAATCTAGGAATAAAATTGAAATAAACTAAATAAATTATTATGTGGAAGTTAAACCTTTCATAAAAATAAATAATTATTATAATTAATTATAATATAATTAAAAATATTTAAAAATAAAATTGATTTAATAAAAGAAGTTGGAAGAAAAAGTAATTTAATTTGTTTACCAACATTTAAAAGATATGAAATTTGTTCAGATTCGATTCAAGTCCGTCAATCATTATTAAAAACGATTATTGTTAAGAATAATTACCAAAAAGGTAAAACATGTCGAAAAATAATATTTAAATTAATAATTACACTTCACATCTAATTAATTATATGATTAATGCAAAATAAAAATATAAAAAATGTACAAACTCAATATTTTAATCTTATTTATGCGGAGTGATTTATTTTCTTCTCGTACTGTCTATTTGTTTGTCTCATGTTAGTGTTTATGTTTGCCTTTTCTTATTAAAAATCTATTGGCAAATATTAATTTTGTGAAAAAATATAAGAGATTTTAGTTTACCCCTTATATTGACGTGTGTGTGTGCCTAGTCATATAAATACTTTACACCTTCCAAGAATATGTTCTCATAGTTAAGACGAGGTATTAACTATTTAGTAAAAACTAATTTATACTGATATTTTTATTTTCGCGAATACTGGAGTCCACATTTATGACCTGTCAGTTGTATTCTAAGTTCTAGAAGATACATATATGTCATAAAGTCTCTTTGACCTACCATATTCATAACGTGTGGTAATTTATGTGTACCTTCCTGGTCCCAGTTATTATGGGGTATAAATAAAATAAACCTTAACATTTTGATTTATTAGAGATACTTAATTTTAAATATTATTAAATTCTTAAAAAACTAATTATATAATATAAAATTTATTTATATTAAATTAGAATAAATACAGGTACTATATATATATAAAATATTATATTAATAATATGAGTAATATTATATTATTTAATAAAAAATTATATTATAAAAAGTATAATTAATATTATAAAATGTAAATAAAAAAAGAATTTCTTTTATATATTATTGTAATATAATACCGAGACTATGGTAGTTGAAAAATAAAATCAAAGAATCTGATTTTTTGGAATAAGAAAAAGGTTGTAATTGGTTGATTTGGTTCAGTGGGTCACTCGCTCACGTGCACCCGGCTGACTCAGCAAACGAGTTGAGAGGCAGGTCACGTGTTTGCTTTGAGAAAACTCACACACTCACCACACGTTGGAGTCATCACGAACACGGACGGTGTGAATTGCAATCGGATCGTTTCGTAGCCACCGCACCTCAGTCTCGTGACTGGCGCCTCCTTTCACTGTTCGCTTCTCTCGTCTTCTACCAAACCATGGACCTCGATCCTCGTCAATACGAAAACGTTGTATGTTTCTTTCTCCTTGTCCGTGCTCTACTGTTTCGACTTCACTTTCTTCGTTATGATTTTATCTTTTGCGACTGTACTGTGTTGTCAATTTCTCATATCCCGATCCCCTCTGTGGTCACTATTCACTTCCGTGCTCCTTTCACTTTTCGTTGTTCGTCGAGTCTTATTTGTAGAACTCGTAGATGCTTATTGAGGTCTTGACTACAGTGGAGACCCTCGTGAGTAGTTGCCCTGTGGATATTAATAATATGTTGTTTCTGCGATAAAAGATTTCTTACTCTCTGGGAAACTCTCCGATTAATTAATTTCTGAAAGATATTTCCCAACCCTAATTTCTCATGGTAGAAAATTGAACAGAAGAGGGATTGGAAACATGGAATGTAATATTTATCCTGCTCTGTATACTCTATGTTGCTCTCACATGAATTACTACTATTATGCGTTTTTGCTCCGGTGATTAAAACTTTTGCCCTCAAATTTATGTTTAGGAGAGAATGTAATTCATCCCCAGTGGGTTAGTTGAGTGGATAAGGCATGGTTTTGCATGTCTGGGTCTTTGAAACCATCACTCGTTTCTTTGGGATGAAGTGAAATTAAGTTCCTCGTTAAGTGTCTTTGCGTCTAGAGACTTCACTTTTCACTTGTCTTGGATTTGGAAGTCACCCCCTTCTAATTTTTATCTACAAAAGGAAAAGAATTGAGCTGAGATTCAACCCTTGTAGTGTGCATTGTTGGGTTTCTGTTTTTGAATGGTTGATTTTCTGGTTCCATTGATTCTCTTACTGTAATTAATCCATAATTTTTTCTTGGTTACTTGAATTTACAGGCTATAAATGATAATGACATCCACAGTATTGTTCTGTCATATCTTATACACAATTGCTACAAAGAATCGGTAGAATCATTCATTACTAGCACTGGGACAAAGCAGCCCGCAGATTATTTGGAGGACATGGACAAAAGGAAAAGTAGGTTTGTGTTTATTTTTGGTACACAGAATTCATTCAAGATTTTTTTGGTGTTTTCTGGTTATATTTTGTTTGCCTGCTTATCCTAGAATTTTGTGTGTACACTAAGTGTTCATACATCACAGGTTTTAAGAATTTTTCAAATCTAAATGCACGTTGTCAACCCCAACACGAGCGGTGCTTTAATACTACATCTGTGATTCTTTTACTTGAAACGACTTCTGACTTCTGTCTTAAAATATATTTGAATTGTGATTAGACTTTTTTTGTTTGTTTATGGTGTCACTTCCTGAAACTTGGAGTGAATCTGGTTTTGGTTCCTTAAATTTTAAAAAGTTCATTTTTGTCTCTCAAATTTATAAAAATATGTGGTTTTAGTCCTTAAACACTAAATTAGAGTGACTAAAAACAACCTTAAATAAACATTTTATGTCCTTCAAATTTATTATTTAGGGATAAAACTATTTTTTGAACATTCAAGGGCCTAAAAGAACTTCTGTAAGTTTGGAGGATTAAATTGAGATTTGTCCTAAATGTTAGATTTCTTGTGGATCTTTTTTACTATGTTAAGATATCTCTACCGGGTTTCTATTGACATTTTAAGATATCTTACTGTGACACAAAGGGTGCTGGGAAATTCTCCACACACCTATGAAGATAATTAGGCTTTTTATTGGATCTTATTATTACTAATGAAAACACTTCATCATGATGATAAATTTCATCTTTTCTTTAGGAATCTTTCACTTTGCACTCGAGGGGAATGCACTCAAGGCTATTGAGCTTACTGAGCAGCTAGCACAGGATATTTTAGAGAAGAATAAAGATTTGCAGTTTGATCTACTAAGCCTTCATTTTGTTGAGCTTGTTTGCTCCAGGAAATGGTGAGCATAATTTAATTGTCTCTCAAAGAACCCGTAGACTTCCTACTTTCATAGAATTTCATTTTATTGGCAGCACAGAAGCTTTGGAGTTTGCTCAGACCAAGCTGGGCCCTTTTGGAAAGGAGCCCAAATATATGGAAAAACTTGAAGTATGTCTGAATTTCACATAGTTTTTTTGTGATCTACGTGTGTGACTTTGTGTGTGCTTAAGATTGAATTTTTATTATGCTACTGTTGTTGCAGGATTTTATGGCCCTTCTTGCTTACAAGGAGCCAGAGAAATCCCCAATGTTTCATCTCCTTAGCTTAGAGTATCGGCAACAGGTTGCAGATAGTTTGAATCGGGCTATTCTTGGTTGGTTAACTTGTTATCTGCATATTTTTAATATATTTTGTTGCAAATCATGGAACTTTCTCCTATCAATGTTTAATGTGATTTTTTTTTCTGTGATGGTGGGTAATTGGCAGCACACTTGAATCTTCCCAGATACACAGCAATGGAGAGGCTAATACAGCAGACCACAGTTGTTAGACAATGCTTAAGTCAAGAAGCGAGTAAGGTAATGGGGGTAGCTTATGAAATTTAAGAATTAATGCAAAGTTCTATCTAACCTGCAAGACCTTGGATTGCTGATCTCTTCTGGACCAGTAAAAGGATATGTAGCCAGCTACTATAGTATGCACAATTGGTGTTCAAACTGATTCTTTCATTATCTTTGCAGGATGGGCCTCCACCATTTTCTTTAAGGGATTTTCTCAAAAGTTGATGGAGAGTCGATTGGGAAATGAAAAGCCTATCTTGTCACATATTGGATTGATTAATGGTTTTATCATAGGTGTAAAGTTTTTTAATACCTTTTCATCTATAAATTATTTGCTGCTAAGCGATCTTGATCTTTTTGGTCTTGCTGCAATTTTGTGAAGCATGAGTAATCCATGATTAGCTATGGCAAAAAGATGCAATTGGAACCGGATAGAGATGATCCTTCCTCTCTGAGGCAGTTAGTTGGTTTCGTTTATGGCTAATTTAAGTTATTTTCTATCCATTACAAGTTTGAACAGACAAACTAATTATCACAATTCCCTTAATTTAGATGATTTTTAATCCATTAAGGTTGAGCTGAAGTGTGTACGAAAAGTTTGCGTGTCTGGATTAAATTTCTATGTGGTCATTGTATGATTTTATAATTTTATTTCAGTTAGCACTCTCATTATTTTGGTTTGAGAGACTGTCGATATTTCTTTTATGATGCACAATGACCGTTTAAGTGCCATTATTATTCAATAATGTAATTTTGATTATTTATCCTCTCATGCCCATAGACACAATTTTTCCTCAAAATAAAATAGCTTTTTCTTCCTGTACCCATGTAATTGTTGAAAGACTTTTATTTTTTGTAAACGTGGCTTTTCTGTTTAGTAAGTTTTTTAAAACAAGTTTTGTGGATAGGATTTTAGAAAAAAACTTTTGGAACTAACTTTTTGGTATGCATAAAAAATATATTCTAGAACGAGTTTTTTGGAACAGTATATTCAAAATAAACTTTTAAAAGTTTTTTGGAACAATATTTTCAAAATAAACTTTTAAGAACACATGATACCCTTCAAAACGAGTTATCCAAACCACCTAAATGCATTTCATAACGAATTCTTTAAAACTTAATTTCTGAAACAATTTTTTCGAAACATAAATGACAATTTTCAAACTGAGTTTTTATTTATTTTTCTCAAGGAGTGTAGTTGATAGATGGTAGCAACATTAGGTGGTGTGATGTAGTGAAGAAGGATATTTTAGTCTTTTTGGTGTAAGTTTGGAGTGCAGTTAGTAAAAATTAGGTTGCAAGCCGTCCCCATTTATGTAAAGTTGGAGGCCCAGGAAAGCAATCTTAAGGGCTTTGCCCACTTGTTATGGAAGCCAAATTTATAATACATCACAATTTTTATCAGATAATAAATAGTATAAATTTTATGTCGTTGATATATAAATGTTTTTTTTTCTTAATTCTGAATATATTTTTTTTCTCATGCCAGAAGGAGAATATTTATAGTATTTATATACTGAAGAGGCGTTTTCAGAAGAAGTTGAAAACTTTTGTATTAAACTCGAATCTTAAACGTTGTGCTCACCAGCTGTAGGGGATCCTTATCCTGTATTATTTGACGGTGCCAATATAATAATATTCGGAAAATGTAATGTACAATATATTATTAATGTGACAACGATGTCTGAGACTCATTTGCATTAGACATACAAAAATGAGAAATTGAGGTAGGTGTGTGAAAAAAAATAAAGTATAAGTAAAAATTATTACTTAATTGAGAAAAGTAAAAAGTAAATTGATTATTAATAAAAGTATTGTTTTACTTTAATTATTTAATTGCTTGGACACTTAATTTTATTTTAGCAAGTTTATCTTTATTTCATTTTATTCCTTACTCTTAACAGTAACACTAATGATTGTGATATTCTCAATGATACTAACATTCTCCTAAAATGGATCACTTCACAAAATTAAAACTTTATTATTGCTATTCGTGGATGTTGGTGCTATATTTTATTGCTTGATATGTATGACTGTCATCAATAATTATAATGAGATAAATGATGTTTTGTATACTGTATTTACTTTTTTTTTTCAGAAGTCAACTCCATTGAGATGTATATTATACTGTGACGTCAAAAAGTATAATACTATAGTTATGAAACTAGGTTTTTAAGAAATATTTATATAGTAACACTACCTTTCCCACAGGGAGAATATCAGCACATAATTAGTAAGACAAGTCATAAGCTCCAGGACTTTTAAGGAAAATCGTTTTCATTTTACATTTTAATGTTTCGTTTCTAATATAATATTGGTGGATCAATTACTATATTTTAGATATTATCTATTTTGAAGTCTAAAATTTTATTATAGTTTTGTCTTTAAAATATTTTTTTAAAAATCGAAAAGAAAGAAAATATTTAAACCAAATATTTCAACCGTTCTAAATTTCGACTACGATGTTAGACTATTTGATAAACTCAGAACAAAAGTTATGTTAGATTTCAATTCAAAATTAATTAATACTACTCAATATATATATATATATATATATATATATATATATATAGAGAGAGAGAGAGAGAGAGAGAGAGAGTCTTGTATAACTTAAGTAATCTAGGTCTTTCCAACACGAACAAATGAAAAAGTAATATTGTAAAAATCAATTAATTTTTTATTTTTGTCTTATTAAAGTGTGAAAGTTATTTTGGGTTTCACAGTTTCCTATTTTTTTCATCTCTTCCGAATCAAATGAATGAAGTTTCGTACAGTCTTCATTTTGTTCACATCATTTCTCACATATTAGAATGTTAATCACTAATTGTGGGTATTTGTTTTTATACTTTTAATTTTCTTGTCAACTTAAAGGAATTTCAGAAATGATTTGTGCTAGCATTCATAGAAAGAAAATCACTATGAGACATTAAATTACCTTTCACTGATTTGGTATCTTAATGCATGAAAATTAGTATAACCAACTTTAAACATGTAGATACACTGCTTAAGAAAAACTGATGTTAGAATCAACTAGTTATTAAAATTAAAAAAAAAAAAACAGTTTCATTTTTTTTAATCCATAAAGTTATAATTGATTTGTTTTCAGTAGTAACTACTATTGTAATTTTTGATTTTATTAAAATTTACAAATTTAAAACATGAAAAAATTTTAATTTAAGAAATCCTAAATATATTAAAATCAAGCAGTACGAACGGGCTAACATCAATAAAGAAAATTGACATTTACAACTTACTTAAAAAATCACATCTACATCTTATATTACAATTAAGGAAAAGGGTATTTCAGACTAATTACACTAATATTTACATTTATTAAATGCTTATCATTAATATGTACTTGTTAACTTTAAAAATCAGTCATTTTGCATCTTATAAGGAAGATAAATGCCTATAAAAAAGTTTAAAAAATGCTAACTCTTATTTGGAATACTAATGGAAAGATAAACATTTTTCATAATAACTTATACAAGATAAACACTTATATAAATGAAGAATACAATAAGTTTTGTTAGTGTTTGAAAGATTTTACAAAGGAAACAAATTTCATTACAACTTTTTTATGCAAAATCAGACTGGTCCCCAAAATAAATAAAAAAAATCAATTTTATTTATTTTATTTTAAAAAAGAGAAGATTATCCAAGACCTGAGCAGACCTGAGATATTTTACTCTAATAAGGACAAATGCGAGGAAAATCGTAATTAAAATAATAAGGTGTTTTCGTCACGTGTCTAAATGCACAGTACGCATGTCTTTCTAGAAATGCAACAGCTTCTACGTGTTTAAACAAATGCACGTCACTTCAAGTGTTTCATATGTGTGTCGAAATACAAACGAATCACGTGTTTAGACCACCCTTCGCCTACGTGGCAATCACTGCTCGTCTCAGAGATCACTCAAAGCGAGGCATTTTTTTTTTAATTTTTTTAATAAAATTGTCCATTTTTATCCATACACAGTGTCTAGCAGATGCAATTTAGCTCCTGAAACATTTTAAAAGATTTAATTTAGTCCTTAAAGTCTTTAATTTTAATAATTTAGTATCAGGAAATTTAATATTGGATTGATCTTTAAATATTATGACATTTTTTTAGATATTAAAAAATGGAATAAAAAATTGTTTTTTTCTGAAACCAAATTCACATCTTCGAGGGATCAGAAAAAACGATATTTTTATTTTTCATCATTTGACATTGACATTATTAATGGAGTGAGTATTTTCTCTGTCGTGATAGTGAATCGATGTTGCCAAACTGCTTCGGGAGTTGAACGTGTCTAAGCCTTGAAATATTGCGTCATGATGTGTGAGAATTCCAACCCAGGAAATAATATTTGTTAATTATCATTCTAATACTTGAAATAAAAATAAAAATAAAAATGATTTTGTTTGCTGTGAAATGGTGAAGGTTTTGGCTCAACCCATACACTATGGTGTCAGAAGAGGTTCATCTTAATCAATCTCTTTGTGTTTCTCTGTTTCTTAAAATGTAGGATGAAATTGCCCTTTCATTTTACACAAATTTCATTAACATTGCATATATGAATCACAAAAATTATGAAGAAAGTTAATCCGAGGTTTGTTTCATACAACTTATGCAAGGAAAAATAAATAAAATTTGTGAGCTGTGTGTAGCTTAATTCCTATACAGTTGATGAATAAAGTGTGATGATTACAATCTTTCTAAGTTTTTAATTCTTTTATGAATAAAAAATAAAGTGTACAAGGAAACGAAGATTGCTTTGACAACAAATATACTGCGAAGTTGTGCTTCTTGCTTTTTCTTTTTCTTTTCATAACGGCTGCACTTGAATGTTTCCAGTGAAGTCTGCACTGCAAAGTCAACTGTAATTTTCTTTAAACATTGCAGGCACTTGCAATAGTTTATGAAGATTCGGTCTGGTTTTGTTCTGACCTTGTTGTAAAAACTTAACACTATAAGGACTAACATATAAAACACTTGGATCACAATTACTGCTATACAACCGAGGTGATTAACAAAACATTATGGTAACAAGTTTGTAATTGAGTTTTAAGTGAAGCACAGTGAAGTGTGACAAAAATAATGACATGTGAGTCTCGAATTCCGCAATTGATGAAGAAGAAAACATTAAAGACTGCTTATCTCTCGGTTTGTGTTACTCCTTATCTAGTCCCTTCGATCCACCGCTAAATTTGGTGTTAATGTTGTGGGGAAAAATATATTCCATATTACTAACGGTCCTCTTTTGTGATGACAACCATCAAGTAATTGAGTTCTTCAACACCACATTTTCTATTTTCACACTTGTGATGGAGTGTCACCAAACGACAAAAAAAGGCAAATGCACTAGGTAGTGTAGGAGTATGAAGAAGTAAGATTGTAATTAAGGGGGTGTGCAATGTCGACCAATTTCTGTAAACTCTTATCCGTGTCTCATTTGCTATGTGTGGTGTCACAGTCCATTGGATCTCTTTCACTATTCACTGATTTCTAAGCCCTTTCCATAGCGTGAAACACCAACACCTGGGATTGTTTTCGTTACACGTCTGAATGCATCGTTGCTAATTTTCATGTGCGCAGTTTTGGAACCCCCGCAAGCACTTATCTTCAACCGTTTCGTTCCAATATCACACCGATCCCACACTATGGTAAATGAATGACTTATCCGAATCCGAATTATCTATATACAGTCACCATGCAACCGCATCCTCTCACCCACACCTTTAATTTTCTTTTACCCTTTGCTCTACTTTTTTATTGTTTTTTTATTCTCCCTCCATCTTATCCATCACAAAAATTCCTTCACAGATAAAAAAAACACTAAAAGAAAGTATAAATTAAGTAATAATCATAGTTTATTTGGTGGTGTTTGCCACATGATCATGAGATTGCAGTATGCCAGTAAAAGGGGAGGCCAAGTGTGAATAAGAGAAATCAACATTGAAGCTGGTCGTGGACACGGTCTGTGTAGCTTACATTGCCAAGTTTCTTCTTGGCCCCACTTTGGGGCCACGTTTCATGAACTTGCAATCTCTTCTGCATAGTATTTACTCTCTTGTTGTTTCAGTATAAATAGGGTCATCAACCTCACTCCATCTGCAAGTCCTTGAGCTTATCTCTACTTTTTGTGTCTCCCTCATCATCTCAATCCTCCAAAAGCCTAACATGTCCACAATGCTGAAATCAGGCATGAAAATTGAGGAGAAAAAAGGGAAGAAAACAGCACAGGCCAGCTCCAGAAAGGGGTGCATGAGAGGTAAAGGAGGTCCCGAGAATGCCACTTGCACCTACAAAGGTGTGAGGCAGAGAACCTGGGGGAAATGGGTTGCTGAAATCCGTGAACCCAATCGTGGTGCTAGACTCTGGCTAGGGACATTTGAAACCTCTCATGACGCTGCTTTGGCTTATGATGCTGCAGCACGTAAGCTTTATGGCCCTGATGCCAAACTCAATTTACCAGACCTTTCTTTGCCCCCACTGAAACCACCTCAGTTTCCCCCACCACCACCTCCTGGTACCAGCACTCAAACTCTTGATATGGAGAATCTGCAACAGCCCCTGATGCAAAACAACATAGACATTCCAACTTGTTCTAATTTCAATTTCAACCCTGCAGTCTCCATGGCCTCTCAGGAGGTTGGAGTCACTCCAATTTACACCAGTGATTGCATCGTGTCCCTTCCCTTGGACACCAATCCTAAGCCAATTGCAACCTACCCAAAACTTGAGGGGATTGAGGGAGAGTTTTCTCCATCTTGGGAGACAATGAACGAGACTTTACCTGTTTTTGATGATTCTATCTGGGCCGAAGCTGCTATGTCTCTAGATCTTCCTCTAATTGCAGCAGAGAATGAGATTTACACACCGGAGAACAACAACTTGGCAGATGTGGATATGTGGGACCCTCAAACTCCATGGTGCATGTAATGTCATCCTTTGAGTCACAACTCCCTTTGAGTCACATCTCATAAGGGCAAGGACAAGCAGCTATTATACCTTATAGTAGCTGCGATCTGGTGTTTTCTATATATATATATATACACGGTGTATAGAGGGGTAAAGACATCTGTGTTACCACTGGTTTGGTAATAAGATATAATATATATAGATACTGTACTACTACTATATATATTGTGTATGTGTCTTTTAAGTTACCACATATATGTATGTAAATATTACTTAATAGTGTTAGGGATGGTGGTCGTGTCCCCTTTCGTCCTCTATAATCCCTAAGTGTCCCCTTTCGTCCTCTATAATCCCTAAGTGGTGTGTCCTCTCGTGCCCTATTACCAAATAAGTCATTTAGAGGTTTCGTCTCAAATATCGGTTTGTGCCCTATCTATTGTCTCGGTATTAATAAGTTGTTTAGGTTTTGTGCCCTATCTATCGTCTCGTTTAGGTTTTGTGCCCCATCTATCGTCTCGTCTCGGTATTTTGTGTCCTATCGTCCTGTATCAATAAGGTATTAATAAGTTGTTTAGGTTTTGTGTCCTATCGTCCTGTATCAATAAAGTATTAGTAAGTTGTTTAGGTTTTGTACCCTACGACTTGTATCAAAAGTTGTTTAGATTTTGTGCCCTATGTGTTTGTTCGGCCTTTGTTTTGTTTAGGTTTTGCACAGTTTTGTGCAGTGTATCATCTGTGTCTTCAATAAGTACTATATGAATATCCATCTGTGTCTTCAATAAGTACTATATCAATAGGTCTCGTTGGTTTTGTGCAGCGAGCGAGATATATGTAAGCTGCAAGCATGAGATCATGTTGCTTTCCTGCAGCCTGAGATATATGTAAGCAGATTGTGTTTTGTGACTTTTATGTCAATAAGTATTATATTAACCGATGGTGCAAAGTGAGATATGTTTGTAAGCAGCTTATGAGTTTTATGAGATATGTGAGAGCAGCTTGTGACTTGTATGTCATAAAGTATGTATGCACTTTCTTATCTGCATAAATAATAAGATGTCTTATGCCTGTTTATGTTTATCTGCATTATGACAGTTCATATTTACTCTCTATGTTTAATTACTTTATTAGAAGATTTGTTTTTAATTTCACACATAATTTTAATCCTTTAGCTAATCAATCTTATGTTATTCAAGATTTCACTAAAACTTTAAGATGCTAAGTGTCCTGTCCTGTCAAGTTTGAAAATTATGAAAACAATTTATCTCTTGACACAAAACCATGACACAAAACCAGAACCAAGTTATTGAATCGGTTCTTAACTATAACTATCTTAAGGTGATCTATGGAGTTTTGTATTTTAAATTATTTGTAATCTTATAATACCAAACCAATAAACAGTTTGCCTAAAACACTATTGGACTAGACATTCTAAAAATATGGTCTAATCCCGCTCTGTTTAGTTTCATTCCTTCACTGAAATGAACAGGGAAAGTGAGATATTTTAATTTGCAGTTTCTGTAATTGGACAGGGAAAATGAGACATTTTAATTTCCAGTTTCTGTAGGCCAATATATTCCATTTTTAGAAGTTAATATATGCCACAAACTCTTTAGTCCTGGAAAAGATATAATTAATTACATTTTCTTACTTGGTTAATTATTAATATTTTATCACCAGTATACTAAAATTTTCAGATTTTTGTCTTATTATACTTCATGTTAATTCTTTTTAAATTTTAAATATGTCTTTTGAAAATGACACATATAAACTATACTATGGGTAAAATCTTAAACAAAAAGAAGAGGATAATGTCAAGATCATGATTGAAATGATTTCTTCTATGGTATATAGTCAAATATGCAACCAGTATATCGTCTATCTGATTCTTAAAATATACCATAGTTTTAATAAATATAAAAAGGTGTTTCTCTAAAGTAACTTTCATGTTATAATAAAGATAGTCTTCTCAAATACTTGCATATAATAATTATTTTCCCATTATTTATAGTTTAGTAGATAAAAATTACATAGAGTTAAACATAATCACAATATTCAAATGAGTGGGCCATAAATAATAAAAGTAATTGATTTTAAAAAAGATGCTAACTAAAAAAAAAATCAATATCAAAGACATTGTTGCCATCAAATTTCAACAGTTTCGCTTTCAATCCACATACATATATTTATCTGTAATTTTTATAAATTACCACCTATTAATTATTTAGCCAATAGATTTAGTTATTAGCCACAAGAGTTTGAGTAAGAAAGAAGAAAATTCTCAACAGTCAGATAGTGTAAAAACAATATGGTAAATCAAATTTTATTCCTAGAAACTTTTCAGTGATCTATTTCCAATCAATAAGATTCTATAAGTTATGATTTATCAAGACACAACAAATAAATAATGGTGAGAGTTGTGATTCCAGAAACGCTTAAACTTATCAAGATTTCTCTATTTAATCTTGCTTCTGGCTTTAGTGAAGTTTTATCTCTATCTTGTAAGTTGTTTTCTATTGAACAATTCTCTCCCACTTTTTTTTTTTTTCTCAAAATTTCTTAAAGTTAGATTTCTCAAAACCTCAAACTTGTTGAGCATATTAAAATTGGTCCAAAACAGAGTTCTATTGTTAGATATGTCTTTTTTTTTAAGTTATTTGGACTTCAGGTAATGCTTCAAAAGCTTATTTGTTAAAGTTCCAAATCACTCGGATGTCTCTTATTTGCTCTGTATTCTTTAATTATTTTTAATTTTGCCAAACATATTTTTAATTATATAAAGATCGTATTTATAGCTAAGAAAAAAAGTCTAATACGAAAGTTAACTAATTTTCCTTAAAAAAATTAAAAACTAACTTAATCTTTAAATATAAAAATTTTAAATCAATTTTTATTAACCAAACATAAAAATCATATTCTAAATGCGCTGTTGTAAACAACAATTAAACTGTCAACAAAAAATTGTAGTTTGATGAACTAATATAAATATTGTAGTTTGATGAACAAAAAATTGTAGTTTGATGAATTAAGCTGTTGTAACACAATATATATAGTAGGGTAGTATTCCGTATTCCACATTTGAATGAATCTTCTAGCTACCTATTTGATGGGATGATATTTAATAACAAGTATGGTTACCAGCAACTTTTGGAAAGAAAAAAATTGTTAACGAGTAAGAAGACATAACAATGATGTATGTGGAAGCTCTCTTGATAGGATACAATATATAAGGTTTGAATTGTCTGGCTTCACCCAACAGTCATAAAAAGATAAAATTGTAAGTTTTATAGCACTCAAAATGAGGATATTACTTCGACTAAGTTCATAATAATTTAACCTTTTTGCTTTATTATTTATTTTCAATGACTTCTGGAGAAAGAGTGAATAATATTCAGAACGTACAGGTCCAAGTGGAAGTTTAATCAGAAAGGGTTTTTTCAGCAAATATTTAAGTACCTAGTCAATTAGTCATAGGTAGATAATCATAGTAACAAATTTTGAAGGCACAGCTAATTAATTTAGTTAAGCACAGAAACATATGCCAGAAGAGGAAGGGTTAATAATCACTTATGAGATAGGGATCATGAACACAAACAGGAGGAAGAGTTTTGAATCATAAATGTATGATACAGGTTGATATTCTGAGTACATAGACAAAGATAATATAAAATAAAATGAAACTCCTTTTACAAATTTGTGCAGGTTTGTACAGAGAAAAAACAAATACAAATATACAACAGTAAGTTATTTCTCTATTAATTTAAAATCATATGATCAATATAGAATAACTAATCGTTAATAACAATTTTTCTATGGAAGTAACAAATTCAAAATCTTAAACCAATTCAATTTCTAACAACCAGAGAATTAACTTTTACTGATTCAAAAAACATGAATGAATAACAATAAAATAAAAGCAACAATTCTAAACAGCTGACACACTTCTCCTTACTCAGCAAACATCAAGTTTTACTTTTAGGATCTCAAAATTATTTGTCGGTAGAGATATATGAGCCATTTGCTCCAGTTTTATAATAGACGAGACTTACAACATAATCATTTTATACTTATACTTATCTCAAGAAAAGCAATCTCATGTTGATTATGAGAAATAACTATTATTATAGTTTGGTTTGACAACAAATTAGTAGTGTCTACTTGTGTTTAAGATTAACTTTTATATATATATATATATATATATATATATATATATATATATATATATATGTACTCAGTGTTCCAACCCATATACAAAACTATGTACAATGTTTTTTAAATAAATTGTCCTTATGGTATAAGATGATACCTTACATTTGCAATCCAAAAACTTTTTTCCTATATATTTCAATCATGACAATAATATTTATAATTCTTCGTATGATATTAATTACACAAGTTATCTTCATACACAATGTGTTTATTTCATTGTCTATTGTCTTGTGCTCTGTCCATACAGTATTTATGTCCAACAAGATTTCATCATGTAACCGAACATAGCCTTTGAAATTTGAATTTCTCACACAATTTTTGCACTTCAAACCTCCTTTCCTGTGATGTTTTGCTCAATCACAATGTATTTGATTGGTTTTAGTTCTCAAAGATTTTGAATAGATTTTCGTCCTGGGTAAGCCTTCATTCTCTGTTCATTTTCGTGCAAAAATAATCCTCTAGACTTAAATGTCTGAGATCTGTTAGTCCTAATTAATTATGCCCTTTATGTAACCCTCCAGTTTATTGTCTTATATATTATCCAAGTGCCTACTTATTTGTGCAAAGTAACTTGTGTAGACATCTTATAACAATATTTGAATGCAATGCAGAGGACATCAATATGCCAATCAGAGTATGAGAAAGAGGATGTTTTATATTTGCTCCTTATCTAAGACCATATGCCATATATATGATTTCTTCTTCATCTACCTTTGCTTTTCGAAACAAAATGTTATTTCTTTAGTTCCATATACTCCATATGATAGTTATCCACATCCCCTTCCAAATGTTGTTTCCTTTTTTACTTAGTTCCATTAAGTGAAAGTGATTAAAATTTATTCTTACATGGTTACAATGTACATTACTAACTCCTATCCAAAAATCACATATTTGTCAATATTTAGTCGCTATCCTGCATCCAAAAACAAATGGCTTGTTGTTTCCTCACTCTCCCCACACATAATTCATAATTCATTTTCCAACCTCTAGTCCCTACGTTTTAATTGTTCCTTAGTAGGTATTTTATTTAGCATGACCCTCCATGCTAAACATTGGACTGATGATAGTACCTTTACTACCATAATTCTGTAATCATGGTTTCTTTCCTTATACTTTTATCATACAACTTCTTATACGCATCTTGAACAGAGTAATAGTCTTTATCTTCACCACCCTATATCCAAGTATCATCCCTTTATTTAGTTAATAATATTGTAGATAATTTTTTCTTTAGTTCTATTATATGTGTCATTTCCATCCAAACCATTGCCTCCTTCTACTCATATTTCATTTCCATTTGTTTTCATTTCAATGTCCTATCTCTTCCAAAGTTACTTGCTTCATATTAGAATTGGTGTATAGTCTTGAATAGGAGTGTATAAGTATCATATTGTTATATAGTATTATAGTATGTGTTTGTGTAATATGTAGATATATTACCATGGACATATTGGTTCAGATATAAGTTAACCAATTATATTGATTTAACTAAAATATTAAATCAATTTAATCAAATGGTAAAAGTGTAAAATAAACCTTGCATATATTTATCGTTGTCCGAAGAGAAATATAGTTTTGCAGATTGACGGTGAAGAAAGACTCCTCATTTAACGAATAAAAACGACAAACTTAGTTCGTAATGTAGGCTTATCATTATCAGAAAGTGACAGCAGAAGATGGAAGGTCATGAATATGAAGTTAACAGAAAGTTTGTTATTAGACGGCAGTTTGACTATGGAGGGAGAAAACAAATGGTGTCACCATCGTCTCTATTGTTAAAGTTAAAGTCTAAAATTTTGGCCGGCACAGTATGCCATTTTATTATGTACAGGCGCAGATCAATAAACAAAGGAGACTCTTAAATGTCTTACACACAATGCCATATCTGTGTGAAATTTTCTTCAACAAATTATGATTTGCAGAGTTAATTAGATGGTGATGTAGTTTTTATTGTCTGAAAGAGAAGATGGAATTAGTGAGCAACCATAGCTTCTTGGACGTGCATGGTAGGATTGCTGACAAGCGAACAACGGGAGGATGGAAGGCCTCATCCTTTATCATAGGTACTGCTGAGACATCATATAGATACTACGTTGTTCAGTGTTCCAATTTTGACCTCTGTGGTGGGTGTAGGGAACGAGGTGACGGAGAGGTTGGCGTTCTTTGCAATTGCAGCGAACATGGTGTCTTATTTAGTTTATGTAAGGAGTGAATCTCTTCCCGACGCTGTCACTCACGTTACTGGTTGGATTGGAGCTGCTTATGTGCCTACCCTCTTCGGAGCCTTTCTAGCTGATGCTTACTTGGGTCACTTCAGAACCATCTTACTTTTCTCCGCCATTTATGCTGCAGTATGTATTATATTTTCCAACTTCGATTTGCATTTTGTCTTTTTATTTAAGATTAAATATACTTTTGGTTCTTAAATAAATAAAAATTAGAATTAATTTTTTTTTAACTTTAGATTAATTTATTCTTTCATCCTTAATAAATGGTTAAATTTAGTTATTTTAATCATGTTAAGTTTATTTGAGGTTTTAAAAATGTTTATAAGTAAATATCAAGGCGAAGATGTGAGTTAAACGATATAAATAACTCAAATACTATTATAAAATGCGTTTAAAATATTAAACTTAAAAAATTTGGTTAAAAATATTAAATACACATATTTCTAAAAGTTGAAGAACTAAATTAGTCTAAAGTTTCAAAGAATAACTCATTTCATTTCAATTTTCACCGAAAATCAAGTGACAGAAACATAGTTAAAACCGATTAATAAACTTGTATTTCTGTATATTGTTTTATTTTTTGTTAGACCAATATATCACTCTAAATTGTTAGCAAACCATGCAATGAAAAAATTGTGTTTAGACCCATTACTTTTGTAAAATCAAATATTCTTTTCGAACATAACTTATTTCCGCAGCTTTTTAAAGTTTTATCTATTTTCATTTTAAAAGCATTATTTTGATGAAAGAATACAAAAATTATATATAACGGTATTATAAATCTTCTAAAGGAAACTAGTACATAATGAGTCATATTTTTTAAATACAATTTTCATTTTAATCTTTTTTAGAGTATATAAAGAAACATGAATTCATTTCGACTAAAATCATACCTTTCCAAATTATTTAAGTTTTATTATTATAATAATAATAATAATAAAATTAATATTAAAATATTATTATTTTATAACTATTATTATTATAACAAAAATGAAATAATATAAGAAAATATGACTTCAATACTATTATAATTATTTTTTTAAACAATGTGTTTTATAAAATTTTCGTATTTTTACTTGGAAAAGATATATGAACCCGTGTAAAATGGCGTATAATGTATTAAATTTTTTATAACGTGTTCCACAATAAATTATCATATATATATATATATATATAAAATTTATTTATCGACTCATTCAATATATTGTTGTCAGTGATTCACATTACTCGATCTTCCTTCTTATAATATAAAGAAGCAAGACCACAAGTGGATTTATAATATTTTTATCAAAATGGCATTTTTTTAAGCATATTGTTCTAATATTGAAAACAGCCCACGTCATACCAATAAATTATGATTTTCAATATAAAATCAGGGTTTGGTAACTTATCCCATAAATTATGATTGTGAATAAAATCAGGGTTTGGTATCTGGATAAGGAATTAATAATGGGAAAATTTACTTTTACACGGTTATATAAATTTGATATTTTCTTTAATAAAAAACAGTGTTAAATGACATTAGTGAGTTTTCCATTGTAAAGCATTTCAACGTAAAAATAAATAAATTTTTTATCCACTGCATTCATGTCAAATTCTTTATCAAATATAACTTCAAAAATTAATCTCTCTTTTTATTTTTCTTACAGATAATAATTGCTTTTGGAATATATTTTAGAATATATAATAGGAAAATGTATTTTGTTTTGAGAATCTGGGCAACCCACTAATATATACTTTTATAATTAAAAGAATAACTTTAATATTTAAAAAGAAAATTTGAAAGATAAAATATTGTCTAAAAAATTTGTTAAGTGATAAATATATAATATACTATTACACAATGTAGTGTTAAAGGAAAACAAAATTGCTGATTACTACATGGATCGTGCAGGAGATAAATATTGACTTTTAATCATGCGGTGAATGATGCAGGGGATGATTTTGCTGACATTTTCAGCTTCCCAGACTACTATATGGCGACACTGCGGCTTTACGGCATGCGAAGCAGCGACCAAAGGTCAAACCTTTTTCATATATTGTGCACTTGCACTCATTGCCTTAGGTACGGGTGGAATCAAGCCCTGCATCTCCTCCTTCGGGGCTCATCAATTTGACGACGCAGACCACAAAGAAGTTCAGATGAAACCTTTATTCTTCGACTGTTTCTTTGTCGCCATTAACGTCGGTGCCATTTTTGGAATTACGCTATTGGTTTACGCACAACAAACTGTTGGGTTTCGCTGGGGTTTTGGATTATCCGCAGCCGCCGCCATTTGTTCTATCCTTATCGTAGTTGCCGGTGTCCCTTATTACCGTTTCAAAAAGCAAATGGGAAGCCCTTTCACTAGGTTTCTTCAGGTTGTGGTAGCTTCCACCAGGAATCATCTCAACGGGGTTTATCTTACAAATCATGAAACTCCTCTCTTTGAGGTTCAAACAACGGAGTCCGATGTCGTTGGCTCAACCAAGCTTCCTCACACCCCACAATATAGGTTTGTTGACATGAAAATATTATTTTTCACGAAGACGTTGATCTTAGGTTAAAACACAGGGCAAAGGTTGTAGCTTGGTTGGGAGTATTATCGTGGTAAGTTAACTGAACCAATTGTTGTGCAGGTTTTTTGACAAAGCAGCGGTTATGGTAAATGCTGAAGACAAAAGCAACCGGTGGCGCATATGCACGGTGACACAAGTAGAAGAGTTCAAAGCCTTCATTCGAGTCCTTCCGGTGTGGGCTTCCACCATCGCTCTCTCTCTGTCCTACGCTCAACCCTTAACCTTCTTCCTAGGCCAAGCCAATATCATGGACCGAACACTTGGTGTCAGCTTCGTAATTCCCACAGGTTCTGTCCCTGTCTTCGGCGCCATCACTCTCATCCTCCTACCCATCTACGAGAAACTCATTGTCCCCTTTCTCCGCAACCTCACCGGCCACCACCGCGGCATCACATCGCTGCAGAGAATAGGGGTAGGGCTGTTCGTCTCGGTGTTCGCCACGGCTTCCGCGGCGTTGGTCGAAATGAAAAGACGGAACTACTACTCCGTGCAGTTAAGCATGAGCGTGTTCTGGTTGCTCCCTCAGTTTTTGCTAATGGGCAGTGCTGAAGTTTTCACCTACGTGGGGCAGTGGGAGTTTTTCTACGATGAAGCCACGGATGGGACAAGGAGCATTATCAGTGCGATGTGTCTGTGTGGGATTGGGATCGGGAACTGGTTGAGCACTGCGCTGGTGAAGATCATTGAAGCTGCGAGTGGTGGACAAGACAAAGGGTGGTTGAGGGACAACCTTAATGAGAGTAGGTTGGACAACTTTTACTGGGTTTTAACGGCTATTAATGGAGTCAATTTTTTGGTTTACCTGGTTGTGGCGCATTGTCACAGAGGGAATGGAGCACTTGTTATGGATGAGGCCATGGCTGATGATGAATTCACCAATCCCAAATACTCACAACCATGAAGGGGAATTACCAAGTACAGTTTTCTGATCATTTATACTTTGATCATCTCTTTAATTTGCTGTTCTTCGTAATTTAATCAATCTTTATGTTACATTAATATCAACAATTTTTCCTGTTAATAATAATAGGTCTTGCTTGGCAGGCAAGTGAGAAATGGTTATTTTCAAATGCTTGAGGACAAAAGTATTTGAAAAATATTGTACATAGCTTTGTATATAGATCGGGAACATGTGCTCTCATATATATATATATATATATATATATATATTTTTTTTTATTTTTT